>LSQX01131270.1_pt1 | contig 12299 bp, 12 predicted proteins | sample 654561 | NCBI WGS metagenome assembly LSQX01 (sample SAMN04489861, study PRJNA283612) | anaerobic digester metagenome | isolation source: 4 biogas reactors fed with cattle manure at either 37C or 55C with and... | place: Denmark: Kongens Lyngby | collected 2014 | reverse complement strand
TTCGATACAACTCTCTCACTCTCTCGCGCTGCGCCCGAAACTGCGGTATTCGTCTTTTTCAAAATCATATTCCGGTTCCTGCCAGTCAGCATCATTCAGGCGAAAAGCCAGGTATTTAATAGTTATCCCGCGACTTAGCCACTGCTTTTCATAAAAAGTTTTAATACGCAGGGTATCATCTAAAATAGCAGACTCGTACAGATTATCAGTTTCTGCAATAATCTCAAAGTTGTTCAGATGAACCAGCGTGCTGGTGTATGAATATTGAAAATTACTGTCTGTTTTTAGGTGAATAATCCCCTCTTTTTTCAAAAACTGCTTATACCTTTTTAAGAAAAAGGTGGAAGTGAGCCGTTTACTCGTTTTTTTCATTTGCGGATCGGGAAAAGTAAGCCAGATTTCATCTACTTCACCCGGTGCAAAAAACTGACTGACAATTTCAATGTTTGTGCGTAAAAACCCGACATTTTGCAGATTCTTTGCCAACGCCGTTTTTGCGCCTTTCCAGATTCGTGCACCTTTAATATCAATGCCTAAATAATTCTTCCGGGGATTTTTTTCCGCAAGTTCAACCGAATATTCTCCTTTCCCGCAACCCAATTCCAGGACAATCGGATTTTCGTTTTTAAAAAATAATTCAGACCACTTTCCTTTCAGATGAAAATCACTGTTCCTCAAAACATTGAAGGGCGCCTGAACAACATTGCGGAAACCCTTCATCTCCTCAAATTTTGCCAGTTTGTTTTTACCCACTTTTAGAAACTTTTTCTACCCTGAAACCCACATCATGGATTCCTTTCAGCTGCTCATCGCGCATACCGTGCTGAATGGAAATGGTGTATTCTCCCGATGCGGGAAAACGATAATTGTGTTTGTAAACCGTCTGCAACGATTTTATGCTGCCGATTCCTTTGCCAATCCAACGCCCGGTTGGTTCGGCAAGCGTAATTTCAAAAGTATCGCGTTTCACGATGCCACGAGTATCGGCAATTTCGCAAAACAGCCACAAATTGCTGTATTTATAGGTGATTTCGTTTCTAATCTGAATAATCAGATTGTGCTCCTGAAGAACATTTTCCGCTGAAATGTGAAAAACCAGCAGCGAATCTTTGTGCCATGCGGATTTGGGGATTTCCTGATATTTGTCGTAAACCCGGTTTGGATCACAAAAATAAAAACCGAAAATTACAACAGCCGTCAGTACGGATTGAACGATAAATCTTCTCATCGCTTCCGGTTTTTTCTTGGCTGTTGCTGTTTCGGATTCCGCCCCGAAACATTATCCGGCTTCCTTCTTTTCTTTTTTCGCTTCTTCGCGGGCGCCGTATTAAACCGGTTGATATCTTCCTCGCCCGCCATGGAGAAAAAGGTGTCTTCACTTTTCGGTAAAACTTCCCCTCCCTCGGGAGTCAGTTTTTCGGGCTTATGCCCTTTGTGATTCAGTTTCTGAATTTTTTTTACGGTATCCACAGAAACCGGCACTAATGCCGAAGGAGCATCATCCACCTTGAAATACCAGTAAATTCCCTTAAAAATATCAGCTTTCAAAAATTGATAGGTACCAAATCTGGTTTCTAACGGAACGCTGTTGGGCGGAAAACTTTTTTGTGCATCCAGATAGGCATCCAACTCATAATTGAGGCAGCATTTGAGTTTACCGCATTGTCCGGCAAGTTTCTGCGGACTGAGCGAAATATCCTGATAGCGTGCGGAATTGGTTGAAACTGACACAAAATTTGTGAACCAGGAAGCGCAGCAAAGCTCTCTGCCGCACGGACCGATTCCACCAATTCTGCCGGCTTCCTGCCTGGCGCCTATCTGCTTCATCTCCACCCGTATATGGAAACGGTCAGCTAAAATTTTGATTAATTCCCGAAAATCAACCCGCCCATCGGCGATATAGTAAAAGATAGCTTTATNNGACGGGCACCGATCTGTTTCATCTCGATCTTCACACGGAACTCACTAGCCAGCACCTTTATCAGTTGCCGGAAGTCAACCCGTTCATCGGCGATATAGTAAAAGATGGCTTTATTGCGATCGCCCTGATACTCCACATCTCCGATTTTCATATCAAGTTTCAAATCGGCTGCAATTTTTCGGGCTTCAATCATGGTTGCATACTCCATGGATATTGCCTCTTTCCATTTTTCAATATCCATGGGGCGCGCAATGCGGTAAATTTTTCGCAAATCGCCGTTGATAGTTGTTGCCTTGTGCTTTTTCATTTGCCGGCGCACCAGCTCGCCCGTGAGCGAAACAATGCCGATGTCGTGACCGGGAGCTGCCTCAACCGCGACAATGTCGCCGGGCTGAAGTTTCAGCTTATTTACGTTTCTGAAAAAATCCTTGCGGGTGTTTTTGAACCGGACTTCCACAGCATCAAGCATCTTGTCATTTCCGGAAATGTCGTCCATCCAGTCGGTAACATGCAACTTTTCGCAACTGCACGAAACACAGGAACACACTCCCCTTTCAATTATATCAAGATTATCCATAAGCTGCATTTCTTTGTGATGCCAAACATTTTGAAATTATGTTAATTCTTTCACTATTCAGAGCCCAAAGTTAGCGATAAATAGCAATTCACAATAAACTGATGCTGAAATAAGGTTCAATTCTTTCAGCGCCTGATCAATTTCACTACCCGCAAAGCGGTGTCAAAAAAGATAATTCGCGCATTCCCGTTGCTCTCAATATGCGCAATTCCCGATTCAAATTCATTGAAAAGAGGAATCAGATTTCTCTCGTTGATGAACGGCGAAAAATTCTCACCCCATTCTTTCTCCTCAGGTGTGAGATAAATAAGGTCCGAATGGTTCATGTTCATCATAAAGTATTCACGAATCATGCGCAGGGAAAAACTGAAAAATGCCTTTTGCCTGTCGCGCCCGATGCCTGCCATTTCATCTGCCCACCGGGTCAGTTCAAAAATCTTTCGCGAATAAGCCAAACGCATCATTTCCTGAAATTTATCAAAGAAAAAAGCTGCATTTTCATCGGGGTCAATATATTCAAGCGCTGCAAGATAATTTCCGTTAGCCAGCCGCACCAGATTTTCAATCCGATTCCGGGGAACCTGCCCGTTTGCTTCAATGGCTTTCCGCATCGACTCCCTGTCAATGAGCGGAATTTTCAGCGGTTGTGTGCGCGAGCGAATGGTGGGAATCACAGCATTCTCATTTTCAGTAATCAGAATAAGGACTGTTTTGCCAAGCGGCTCCTCAATGAGCTTCAGCAATTTATTGGAACATTCCTTATTCATTTTTTCAGGAAGCCACATTATCAATATCTTATAATCGGACTCGAAAGACTTGAGATTAAACTTTTGTGAAATGGATTTGCTTTCTTCATCATAAATCATTCCCTGCGCATTTCCGCTTTCGATATGAACAAGCCACTGGCTGAGCGTGAAATAGGGTGACTTCAAAACCATTTCCCGCCATTTATACACAAAATCATCAGATTTAGGTTTGTTATTTTGTGGGGTGGCAAACACCGGAAAAGAGAAGTGCAAATCGGGATGCACCAATTTTTCATATTTGATGCATGACGGGCAAACGCCGCAGGAATCATCTTCCCCCGGGTTACGGCATGAAATATATTGCGCAAAAGCGATGGCAAGCGCAAGTTTTCCCACCCCCTCACTGCCCGAAAACATTATGGCGTGACTGATCCGATCCTCCTCCACCGAGCGGATAAGCTTCCTTTTTATATCATCCTGTCCTATTACATCTTTAAAAAACATAGCCCAAAAATAACCTTTCCTGAAATGAAATAACAGGATTTAAATCCCAAATTTCAAATAATTTTCAAAATTCAAAAATTAATGTCCTGATTGTTGAACAATTAACATTCGAATCCTCAAGAAATCAATTTGTTCGAGATATTTTACGAAAGCATCGTTATAAATAAACTTGAATCCAAAAGAAAAAATGAGTGTGTTCCAAGGGGGGATAATGTCTTAATCCGTGTTGCCTGTTCCCAATTCAGAATATTGAAGGAGTTTTGTAATTGTATTTTAGAACTGTAAAAAGAAAAAACAGCAGCTAATAATAACTACTGTATTTATAACTGTCATTTAGCAAGTAAGTTGTATCCTAAATTAAGTTGCAGCATAACCGGGAAGAACCCGGAATTTCCTTTCGTGTCAAAATAATAAACCGGCCCCAAATCAAAAAGAAAATGAAAATTGTTGTATGCTCGTTGAAGGCCCCAAGTCGGGCCAAAAGCAAAATCTATATCGTCTTTTCGAATAATATTTTGTGATTCAATTTCTTTAAAATTGGTTAACAGCCTCATCCCCCAATAGTTCCCGGAATTGTAGAGTAAGCTTTTCCCTTTGCTTGCCATGTAGTTTCGGCTATACATTTTTTTATACGATAAGTCTAAAAATGGTGAAATAAAATAATTAAATCCATGAGCGTGACTTAAATTTTTATAGCTTCCACTTATACCAATACCTGTATTTGCAGATATTATTGACTTCGTCGATAAAGGTAACTCTATTTCAACACCAGGACTAAGAAAATTGATTCTAACTATTTTCTGTAGATCACTTTTTGCTTCTTATGCAAAAGAAATGATGCTAATAAAAATAAACAATACACTTAATGCTTTTTTCATCTTTTCTTTTTTTTAATTTTTATTCAAATGTTATTCTTACTCCTCTCCATTCATTTCCTCTTCTTGCTGCACCGTATAGTATAGTATTTTTCAGAAATGTATACTCTGTACTTAAATTAGCGTATCGATTTCGTTGGTTTCATTCTCAGCAGATTTTAATTGAAGAGTTTGACTTAAACTAACGATTCCATTCATTTCATTTGATAAAGCTCCAGTATTCTTAAATGATTCAATTGAACTGAGAAAATGTTCCCGGGATGAAAATTGTGCAAAATTTGTTGTTCTATCATTTAATGAAGCAATCTCATTCGGCGTATTATCAATAAGCTCATCTTTATTGCAACTTGTAAAAACTAATAATCCTAAAAAAATGATTGAAAATACACTTTTTGTTTTCATAAAAAATGTAAATTTGAGTTGGGAGTTGCATCTTCCGGTTAAAATAAAATATCTTGATTAGCAACCCGTTTATAGTTCTCATGTGAAAATTTATAGACGGGTTGACTATTTTCAGTTAATCGTTTCCCTGAAAATTATTTTCACGAACTTTTTTTAATTTTATCTCATTGGCAGAATCATTTATTAATGCGTCCAAGCGCTGGCGAGCCATAATTGCAAAATACACATGAATTATTATTTTGGTTCCAAGGGCTGTCTGGGTTTAAAAATCGCTGCAATTGTATTTGTTTTTATTAAAAAAGCAAACCCCAAAACTGTTTTTGGGTGTATTTAGAATTGATTTAAATAATGACTCATAAGGATTTAGGAGTTTTGATAACTAATCAGGATACGTTTGAATTTTACTTCAACATTAAATTATCTGATGGTTGAAAAACTTGCTGTTTCTTGCGGAATTAATTTTTTATCTTTGATTTCTTTTTAGAAAACCAAAAAATAGAAAAGATATGCAAACGATTCACAACTACGATTTTTCAGGAAAAAAAGCGTTAATCCGCGTTGATTTCAATGTGCCTTTAAATGAAAAGTTTGAAATCACCGACGATACCCGCATTCGCGCAGCGTTGCCCACCATAAAAAAAGTGATGGAAGCAGGCGGCTCTCCCATAATCATGTCGCACTTCGGGCGCCCAAAAAGCGGACCGGAAGACAAATTTTCCATGCGTCATATTGTTGCACACCTGAGCAAACTGCTCGGCGTTGAAGTGAAACTTGCTCCCGATTGCATTGGCGATGAAGTAAAAAGCCTTGCCGCATCCTTAAAACCCGGCGAAGTGCTTTTACTCGAAAACCTGCGTTTTCATAAAGGCGAAGAGAAAGGCGACGAAGAATTTGCCGGACAACTTGCAAAAAACGGCGACTGCTGGATTAACGATGCTTTTGGCACCGCACACCGCGCCCACGCTTCAACGGCTGTAATAGCCAAATTTTTCCCCAACGACAAAATGTTCGGATACCTGATTGAGAGCGAAGTGGAAAGTTTAGACAAAGTGGTTAAAAACCCGAATCGTCCGTTAACGGCAATCATGGGCGGCGCCAAGGTTTCCAGTAAAATCACTATTATTGAAAACCTGCTGAGCAAGGTTGACAATCTGATTTTGGGCGGCGGAATGACCTACACTTTTGTGAAGGCAAACGGCGGCGAAGTGGGCGAGTCCATTTGCGAGCCCGACTTTTTGGATACCGCGCGCAATATTGAAAAGCTGGCAAAAGAGAAAGGCGTGAATCTGGTTATGGCAACTGATGTGATTGCTGCCGACGATTTCAGTCAGGATGCAAATACTCAAATTGTTCCAGCCGATCAGATTCCTGAAGGGTGGCAGGGATTGGATGCCGGTCCAGAAAGCATTGCAAAGTTTAAGGAAGTTATTGCAAATTCTGCCACAATTTTATGGAACGGCCCGGTGGGTGTTTTTGAAATCGACAAATTTGCCGACGGCTCCAAAGCGGTGGGCGAAGCCATTGTTGAAGCCACCCAAAAAGGCGCTTTTTCACTTGTTGGTGGCGGAGATTCCGTAGCTTGCGTAAATAAATTCAACCTTGCGGAAGGAGTTTCCTACATCTCAACTGCCGGCGGCGCTCTGCTCGAATATTTAGAAGGGCGCACACTCCCCGGAGTGGCAGCTGTGAGAGGCGAATAATCCGGTTTTTCAATAACAAATCGACCGAAGACCCATTTCAGAGGTCAAAATAATTATTACTCAATATTCTTCTTGAAATGTTTGGGGCAAATCATAAATAAATTTGTCCCAAACATTTGTCATTGCAAAGCGTTTTTGCAATTTGATGCAGTATCGAGAGTAAATATCTCTGGGTTTGTGTGTCTTTTTGCAAAAAGAGAGACAATGATATGAAAATTAAATATGTTAAAAACATACTGCATTATCAAGTTTTTCAGAGCGTTTAAAGAAAAAATCTTAAAAGGAACCAAACTCTTTCCTCCTGTTAATTCTTCAATGAAATTTTGAACTTTCTCTAATGATAAAAACCTGTTTTGTATTTCATGAATGCATATAAAGAAAAAAGTTATGCAGGAATTGCTGCTAAAAAATTTATTGCCTGCTCCCCATAATTTGGTAAATTGGTGCTTTTTTAATTGAAAACCATTGAATTTTTTCGCGATTGTTTTGTAGATTATTAGTTATCAGAAAGTTTTAAGTAAAGAATCAGTTTTTAGGTATTAGGATTAGAATTAACATAATTTGTCAACGGCAATAAATATTTTACTCAAATGAAACATTTAAACACAATTTTTTTAGCAACATTTTTTCTGTTTTTATCTGCTTTTGCAAGTGAGTCCATTTTGAATGCACAGGTTTCCGAAGCCGTAAAAGGGGTGGTTTTTTACGATAAAAACGGAAACGGAGTTTATGACTCTTCCGACAAGCCGCTCAAAGGGATAGCGGTTTCGAACGGGAGAGATGTGGTTTTAACTAACCGGAAAGGTGAATATGAGCTTTTGTTAGTTGAAAATTCACCTGTTTTTGTGATTCAGTCAGCAAATTGGATTGCTCCGGTTGATGAAAATCGCAAACCGCTGTTTTACCGGATGTACAGTCCGGACGGAGCCACCGGAACAAAATTTGAAGGTATGCCGCCAACCGGAGCGCTGTCTGAGTCGGTTGATTTTCCGCTACTTCCGCAAAAAGCACCGCGCGCATTCAAGACACTCATTTTTGGCGATACCCAACCGCGCGACGACAAAGAGATTTACTTCATGGCTAAAGATGTACTTCCCGAAGTAATCGGCACCGATTCGGATTTTGGCGTAATTCTCGGTGATATTGTGTTTGATAACCTCAACCTTTATGACCATGTGCTCAGCGCTATCTCAACTGTTGGAATTCCGATGTGGTATGTTCCCGGAAATCACGATTCTGACTATACCGGCACAAACAAAGCGCAGATGCGCGGTGCCTGGAATCATAAAATAGGACCTCTGTACTACTCATTCAGCTACGGGCAGGCACATTTTGTTGTGTTGGATAATATTCTGTGGCTTTTTGAGGACGGAAAAAATTTCTACCGTACCGGATTGGGGAAAGACCAGATGCAGTTTTTACGAAACGAAATTCAGCGCATAAGCAAAGATCAGCTGCTGGTGCTGCTGGCTCATATTCCTTATGAAGGCTCCACACCATGGCATGATAATGAGGAAAAAAAGGAGTTTTATGAGCTGCTGGCATCCCACCCGAATAGCGTTTCGCTCACAGCACACACCCACAGGCACTTTCATCGTTTCATTGATCGCGAAGACGGATATCCGGGCAGTGAGCCGCACCATCTGATCAGCGTGGGAACAGTCTGCGGTGCATGGTGGACCGGCTCACCCAACGAATTCGGAATTCCGCACACCATGATGTCAGACGGAACGCCCAACGGATACGGTTTTTTGCATATCAACAAAAACAACTGGAAATTTGAATGGAAATCGGCAGGAATGGATGCAGATTTCCAAATGCAGATTGATGCACCCGATTTTGTTGAAGCCGCTGACGCCGGCGAAATCAGGGTGACGGCAAACATTTTTAACGCCTTGCCCGATGCTGTTGTCAGAATGCAACTGGGAGATGACGGGGAGTGGGTTGAAATGAAACGGGTTACTCAAAAAGATCCGGTAAGGCTGGCAGAAAAAGAGTGGGAGCAGCAGATGGATAAAGTTCCATGGCGGAAAATGGGAGGGGATGCCAACTCCATGCACATCTGGGAAGCAACTTACAGGATAAAGAAGATTCCGGGAGTGCAAAACATCCGCGTACATGCAAAAGATGCCTGGTTTGAATATGAAGGCAACAAGTTGATTCACATTAAATAATACGGAAAAAAACGAAGCTTTGCACTCATCAGTATAACAGTATATAAGGTGTCCTGTCAACAAAATATTAAATCACAACGATGAAGAACCAAATTGTTTTTTTAAGCCTTTTAGCGTTTGCTTTACTCTCCTGTTCACCGGCAAAAGAGAAAGAACCATCCGGGATTTCCGACAGCACAATCAGTCTGAGGCATGTTCCTCTTTTTATCAACCGGGATAATCCTGAAGTTCTGAAAGTTGATTTTACTGTTTCCCCCGGCGATAAAGTACTGAAATTAAAAACGGTAACTTTTTTTATGAAAGAAGACAGTCAGCCCGGGTTTTTACGTTCGGTGGAAATAAAACAGACAAAAACTATTGAAAATGACGCTGAAACCATTAGTTTACCATGTAGTTTTCAACTGAAAAAGGAGAGGATTTTATGCCCGGTTTCTGCTGAATTTGACTCCGGCAGCCACACATTATCCTTCGGATTTGATGTGAAGGAAGATGCCCTTTTAACCCAAAGCTTTACGATTGAGAAGGTTCAGCTACAGTTTAAAGACCGGTCTGTGCTCACTTTGAAGCCTGAACGGAATTTTGCATGGCGTCCGGCACAGGTTCTTCGGGCGGCAGGGCAGGATAATTGTGATACCTACCGCATTCCCGGTCTGATCACAACCGGCAACGGAACGCTAATTGCCGTTTATGACAACCGCTACAACAACAGCAAGGATTTGCAGGAAGATATTGATGTGGGCATGAGCCGGAGCACTGATGGCGGGCAAAGCTGGGAGCCGATGCGTGCCATCATGGATATGGGCGAATGGGGCGGAAAATATGAGCGTTTAAATGGAATTGGTGATCCGTGCGTGCTTTATGACCATACACGGAATACTATCTGGGTGGCAGCTTTATGGATGAGCGGCGCAACCGAAAAGGATATGCTTTGGAATGCCTCCCGTCCGGGAATGAATCCCGAAGAAACCGGACAGTTTATGCTGGTTAAAAGTACGGATGACGGCTTAACCTGGTCAGAACCGGTCAATATTACAGAACAGATTAAAGACCCTTTGTGGCAGTTGCTGCTTCAGGGACCGGGGCGCGGAATAACGCTCAATGACGGTACGCTGATTTTTCCGGCACAGTTTAAAGCGGATATTGGTGAAAAGGCGCTTGACGGCGGACAGTTTACCTGCCATTCCACCATTGTTTTCAGCAGAGATGGCGGCAAAACCTGGAAAATTGGCGCCGGCGCCAAACCCAACACAACTGAATCACAGGTTGTGCAGCTTCCGGACGGCAGACTCATGTTGAACATGCGCGACGACCTTAACCGCAGCGTGAAAGACAAAACCAACGGGCGCGCAGTGGCAACCACTTCCGATTTGGGGGAAACCTGGCAAACCCATCCCTCTTCCAACCATGCGCTTCCCGAACCAAACTGCATGGCAAGCCTGATTTCGGCAAATGTGAAAATTGAGGGGACAAACCGGCAGGCGCTCTTCTTTTCCAATCCAAACAACAAAAATTCACGTACAAACATGACCATTAAAGCCAGTCTTGATGGCGGACTGACCTGGCATGAAAAATATTGGACTGAGCTGAATGAAACCGATGGATACGGCTATTCATGCATGACAATGACTGACGGGAAAACCGTAGGAATTTTGTATGAAGGGGTGAAAGAACTCTATTTTCAGAAAGTGCCGGTAAAAGATATTTTTGGTGAATAAATGAAGAATATAAGTCATAAATACGATAACATGGAAAAATTAGAAGGACTGATTGCAGCGCCGTTTACCCCTTTCGATGAAAAAGGGGAAGTAAATTACGGGCAGATCCCCGTATATTATTCGTTTTTGAAGCGGAACAACGTCAAGGGAGCATTTATCAATGGCACCACCGGAGAAACCGCTTCACTTTCGCAGAAGGAGCGGCAAAAAACAGCCGAATCATGGGTTTTGAGCGCAAAGGAAAATCCCGGGGTAAAAATTATCAATCTGGCGGGCGGCACTTCCCTGCCGGAGTGCATTGAAAATGCACAACATTCGGCAGCTATTGGCATTGATGCCATTGCATTGCTGGCGCCCTACTATTTCAAAGCACCCGATATTTCGCACCTTGTTGAATTTTGTGCACAAATTGCTGAATCCGTACCCCGGATGCCGGTCTATTATTACCATATCCCCGATTTTACCGGTTCACCTTTCTCCATGGCTGAATTTTTGAAGAAAGCAGCGCCCGTGATTCCCAATCTTGCCGGAATAAAATATAGTCATGTCGATTTTATGGATTATCAGGCGTGTGTCGCTTTTAGGGATGGGAAATACGATATGCTGTGGGGCTATGACGAGTACCTTCTTCTGGCGATGATGTTAGGCGCACGGGGAGCAGTGGGCAGCACCTACAACTATGCAGCGCCTTTGTATAACAAGCTGATTGACGCTTTCAAGAACGGAGAAACTGAGCAGGCGCGGCAACTTCAGGTGAAAGCCATTGAAATGATACGGCTGTTAGATAAATATGGCGGCATTGCTACCGGGAAAGCGTTCATGCGCTACATAAATCTCGATTGCGGCAAATTCAGACTTCCTGTAAAAAACATAAATGAAGAAGATTATCTGAAATTTGTCGAAGATGTACGTGCTTTGGATATGGAAGAATATTTTTCAGAGTATTGATTATTTAGAAGTATGTAAATATAGAAACTATTGTACATTAAGTCGGTGTAAGTTACTTGTTTAGCATTGTAGCTTTATAAGTTAAACAAAAACACTTGTAACCGAAAAAAATAAAAATTATGAGAAATAGAAAAATGAAATTTAAAAAAATGGTAAAACTTATATGGACATTTTCACTTTTGATAGGGTTATTTTTGATTTCTTGTAGCAGCAACAATAGTAATCGGAAAAATCAAAAAGAGACAACAATAATCCAAAATAAGTATCAAAGTAATGCTGAATTATTGTTGGGTCGTTGGGTAGAACCGAATCCAATTAATCAAAAAGAAGTTCAGGGAATTGAGCTATTAAAAGATGGTAATGCAAAATCAATTAATATGGCTACTCTATTATATTCAAAATGGTGGACTAAAAATAATCAACTTTTTCTTGTAGAAAAAAGTATTGGAAATCATACTTCTTCAGTTGATACAATTTCTTATAATATAATTAAACTTGATTCGGATAGTTTAATATTAAGGAATTCATATCGCGCATTAAAATATAAAAAACAATAAAAGAGCCCAGCTGGGGAGCATTATCAGAAAACATTAAATGTCATAATTTTTGGCGGACAGTTGATGATTATAAATATATTGGCGGCAAAAATTTTAATTGACAAATATTTTAAAAACGGATAGTCATAGGATATATAAAAGAACGAGACCACACGCTTGGCAGTTTTGCAAACCATATCT
>LSQX01006415.1_pt1 | contig 12299 bp, 11 predicted proteins | sample 654561 | NCBI WGS metagenome assembly LSQX01 (sample SAMN04489861, study PRJNA283612) | anaerobic digester metagenome | isolation source: 4 biogas reactors fed with cattle manure at either 37C or 55C with and... | place: Denmark: Kongens Lyngby | collected 2014 | reverse complement strand
ACATTGGCGTTGTTCCTACTCCCGAGCCCTACGCCAAGCGCACCAGCCACGGCATGATTCTGGGCGAGGGCGGGGAGAAGATGTCCAAGTCCCGCGGCAACGTTGTGAATCCCAACGACATTGTGGATAAATACGGGGCGGACACCCTGCGCCTGTATATCATGTTCATCGGCGACTTTGAAAAGGCCGTCAGCTGGTCAGACGAAGGACTCGGCGGCACCAAGAGATTCTTGGATCGACTATGGTTCGCCTTTGATCGGGTAGATAAAAATAAGCGAGGCTACTCTCCTGAGCTGGAGGTGCAGATCAATCGCACCATTAAAAAAGTGGGAGAGGACTACGAGTCACTAAAGGCCAATACGGCGATCGCGGCGATGATGGCCCTTCTCAATGAGTATTACCATCAGGACAGTATCCGTCGCGACGAGTACGAAGTGCTCTTAACGCTTCTCAATCCCGTTGCGCCGCATATCACTGAAGAGCTCAATGAGATGCTTGGCAATCCGCCGATCACAGAAGGCTCCTGGCCTACCTATGATCCGGAGAAAACGCTCGAGGATGTCATTGAGGTGCCGGTGCAGATCAACGGTAAAGTGCGCTTTCGCCTTGATGTAGAAAGAGGGTCGGATGAAGCGGCGATCGACGAACTGCTTGAAGCCAGCGAAGCGTATCATCGACAACTTGAAGGGAAGACACTGATCAAGAGAATCTATATCCAAGACAAGCTGATAAGTCTTGTGGTGAAATAAGGAAGCGATGTTTTACGAGAAAACAAATCAATGGAATGCGCTGACCCAAGCGCAGGAAAAGCGCCTGTGGAAACTGGCTGAAGATTACAAAGCATTTTTAAGCAGGGCAAAGACCGAAAGGCTTGCCAACGAGGAGATCCTGCGACGGGCAGAAGAAGCAGGTTTTGTCTCCTTGGATGAAATCCTCAAAAGAGGAAAAGTCTCCCCGGGAGATAAAATCTATCTGAATCAAAAAGGCAAAGCCAGTGTCCTCCTGGTGATGGGGAAAGACCTAGAAGAGGGAATGGACATAGTAGGTAGCCACATTGATGTGCCGCGCCTTGATCTTAAGCCCATGCCCTTGTATGAAGAAGGAAATCTGGCGCTTCTGAAGACCCATTACTACGGAGGGGTAAAGAAATACCAGTGGACCGCCATTCCCTTGGCGATTCACGGCGTGGTGTTTACAAAAGACGGTCAGCGCGTGGACATCTCCATCGGAGAAAAAGAAGACGATCCGGTGTTTTACATCAATGACCTCTTGATCCACCTCTCCGCCGATCAGATGAAAAAGGCGCTCAGTGAAGGGATCCATGCTGAACAACTCAATGTCCTCTTAGGTCATAGGCCAAAGAAAGACGAGAAGGAGCTTCCGGTTAAAAAAGCGGTGCTCGACATTCTGAAAAAGACCCATGGAATCATTGAGGAGGACTTCCTCACAGCCGAACTGGAAATTGTCCCGGCGGGAGCGGCGCGTGATGTGGGGATTGATCGAGCCATGATCTGTGGTCATGGACATGACGACCGTGTCAGCGCCTATACGTCGCTGGCAGCGATCATGGAGATCAAAAAGCCTGAGCGCACGGCGGTATGTCTTTTTGCCGACAAAGAAGAAGTCGGCTCTATGGGCAACACGGGCATGGAGTCAAGGTACTTTGAAAATATGATTGCTGAGCTTCTTGCCCTAAGTGGAAAAGGGGAGTTGGCTGTTCGCAGAAGTTTTGCAGCCTCTCGTGTCATCAGCGCCGATGTCACCGTGTGTTTTGATCCGACCTTTCCGGAAGTTACCGAGAAGTACAATGTAGCAAATGCAGGCTGCGGCATTGTCATGAGTAAGTACACGGGGGTTCGAGGAAAAGCGGGCAGTAACGACGCCAATGCCGAATTTCTCAGTGACCTGCGCCAGCTGTTTTCGAAAAAGAAGGTGGTTTGGCAGAGCGGTGAACTGGGAAAAGTCGATCAGGGAGGCGGAGGGACGATTGCATTCATCCTCGCCAATCTCGGCGCAGAAGTCGTAGACATGGGCGTGCCGGTTCTTAGCATGCATGCACCCATGGAGCTGATCAGCAAAGCCGATCTCTATAGTGCCTATACGGCATATAAAGCATTTTTGGAATAGGAGGCAGTCATGAAGACAATTTTTTCTGATAAGGCACCCGCCGCCATCGGTCCGTATGCCCATGCCGTTGAGGCAGGAAATTTTCTATTTCTATCCGGTCAGCTGCCGGTCAATCCGGCCACCGGGAAAATAGAGGCAGAGGATATCGAGGCGCAGGCAAAGCAGGTGTTTGCCAATATTGAAGCCGTATTGCACGAAGCGGGGTATACAAAAGATGATGTCGTGAAATCCACGGTATTTCTCTCCGACATGGCAAATTTCGGCAAAGTCAACGAAGTCTATGCTTCTTTTTATGATCCGCATAAGCCGGCAAGAAGCGCGTTTGCCGTCAAAGAACTGCCAATGAAAGCCATGGTGGAGATCGAGACGATCGCATACAAAGAATAGTCCATAGTGGATTCTTTTGTAATCCCGCACCCATCCATCTTCTCCGAAGCTAGACTGTCTTCAGGGGGAGAGGATGAAAAAAGCGTTGTCGGTGACAGTGCTTCTGCTTCTATTCTTCTGGGGCGTTTGGCTGCATTTCTATCAGCTGACCAGCTGGCCGGAAGAAGAGCGAATGATTCAGGTTCACATTGAAGGTAGTGTCAAACAGCCGGGAGTATACACCCTCCCGCAATCGGCGCGCCTAGCAGAACTCCTAGAAGAGGCAGGAGGATTGTCAGATGATGCGGATGCGCCGAGGATCAATCTGGCAAAGAGGCTTATGGACGGGGAGAAGGTCTTGATTCACCCAAAGCCTGTAGAGGGAGACGAGTCTTCGTCCTCATCACTCCAGAGCTATCTGCCGCTTGAAAAGGAGATGTGGGAAGCGATTCCGGGGATCGGACCAGCCACGGCGCAGAAAATTATAGAGTATTTACAGGAGCATCCCGCTGCCGCTATAGAGGATTTGATTCATGTCCGCGGCATCGGTCCTTCTAAATTGGCTGTGATCAAGGAATATTTTGAGGAATAGGAGAAGAATCATGACAGATAAGAAAAAACGTCTGACTCAGCGAAGCGCCACGGCTGGCTGAGCGGCAAAAATCAGTCCCGGCAGGTTGTCGGGTATCATGTGCTCGCTTCCGGAGTTCTCCGATCCTCTATTGCTGACCGGCTTTTCTAAAAACGAAGACGCAGGTGTGTACAAAATCAGTGAGACGGAGGCTATTATCGCGACGCTCGATTTTTTCACGCCCATTGTGGATGATCCCTATACATTTGGTGCGATCGCCGCTGCCAATTCTCTCAGCGACGTGTACGCCATGGGTGGAAAGCCAAGGCTTGCGATGAATATTCTCTGTGCGCCCGACGATATGGACGACGAGGATCTCGCTGCCATTTTAAAGGGCGGAGCGGATAAGATCTTAGAGGCCGGAGCACTTCTTGTCGGAGGGCATTCCGTGCGCGACAATGAGCCCAAATACGGTCTCTCGGTCGTCGGCTTTGTCGATGTGGACAGAGTGCTCACTAACGCAGGCGCCAAACCCGGAGATCGCCTGATCCTCACCAAAGCACTGGGGAGCGGCATTCTCACCAGCGCCGGTAAGAGCGGAAGAATCGCGCAGGATGAACTCGAAGAGGTCACGCAGAGCATGATGACACTAAATGCAGGTGTCGCAGAAGCGCTGGGAGACATTCATCCTCATGCCGCCTCAGATATCACGGGCTTTGGTCTTCTTGGCCACCTCTGTGAAATGATGGAGGCGAGCGCCACCACCGCAGAGATCGACTTCTCTGCCCTACAGCTGTTTGATCAGGTTCCTCAGCTCAGCCGTGAGGGACATAGCCCGGGCGGAAGCAAAAAGAACGAAAAGCACTTCGGGATATATACAGACTGGGGAGATCTAGAAGACTGGCAACGCGCCATCCTGGCAGATCCTCAGACTTCCGGGGGACTTCTTCTGAGCATACGTGAAGAGGATGCACAGGAAGCGCTTGAGCGCCTTCAGCGTTCGCTATCTACCCCGGTAGCCCTTGTTGGAACAGTCCATCCTTATGAGGAGGTTCTCCTCAGATGCAGGAGGTAATAAATGAATGGCTATCAAAGCCTGCCATCAGTCGACGCACTATTAACGGATCCGCGCTCCCAGGAACTTCTAAAAAAGTGGAAGCACGCTTGGCTTGTCTACCATCTGCGCGCCGTTCTCGAGGAAGAACGTGAAAAGCTCAGGCAAAAAAGCCCGGACTTTGATCCGCAGGTAGAGCCTCTTCTCGACAAGGTAGAGAAGAGGCTGGCAGGATTTCCGTCTCTCGTTCCACTGATTAATGCCACGGGCGTGCCGCTTCACACCAATGTCGGACGCGCGCCATTTGGTGAAGCCCTGATGGATCATCTCAAACACACGCTCAGCGGCTACTCTAATTTGGAGCTCGATCTCAACACCGGAAAACGCGGCAAGAGAGGGGAGCATCTGGAAGGGTATTTATCCTATCTCTTCGGGGCAGAGTCGATTCACCTAGTCAATAACAATGCCGCTGCCGTCCTTCTTGTCCTGTCTCATTACGCAAGGGGAAAAGAAGTGATTCTCTCAAGAGGCGAGCTGGTCGAGATCGGCGCAAGCTTTCGCATTCCCGATATCATCACGTTTTTCGACGCAAAACTAAAAGAAGTCGGCACCACCAATCGAACACATCTGAGCGACTATCAACAGGTTGTGTCGGAAGAGACAGCTCTTTTGATGAAAGTGCATCCAAGTAATTTTTACATGGAAGGATTTACAAAAGAAGTGACGATTGCTGAACTGTCAGACCTGTCAAAAGAAACCGGGATTCCACTATATGAGGATGCTGGCAGTTTGGGTTTGGGTTCGTTTGATTTTGAGGACGGAAGAAAAGTGCTTGAAGAGCATCTTTCTCTTGTGGACGTCCTGACGTTTAGCGGAGATAAGCTCCTTGGAGGCCCCCAATGTGGCATCATTTTAGGAAAGAAAGAATTTGTCGAACCTCTTAAAAAGAATCCGCTCAGCCGAGTGCTTCGAGCCGACAAATTGACGATTGCAGCCCTTGAGGCGACGCTTCTTTCTTATCTGAAAGTCGATAAGCCGTCGGCTCTTGAAGCGATGATCCAGATGTCTGAAGAGGAACTCCTGGAGAGAACGAAGCGACTGCAAGAAGCACTTGGAAAGGGCGAGATCATCTCCGGTGTCTCACCTCTTGGAGGAGGCGCTCATCCCAGAGTACGGCTTCCTTCGGTGAAACTGGCTCTGCGACCCGACTCTCTGAGCGCTGCTCTTCGACAACTTCGAGAACATGTGCCGCCAATTATTGTGCAGGTGGAAGAAGAAAGACTGCTGATCGATCTTCGCACGGTCCTTCCCTCAGAGGAGCCGGTCCTTCTGCAAGCCCTTCGTGAGGTATTGGTGTGAGGAGTATGGTCATCGCCACCGCGGGGCATGTAGATCACGGAAAAACGACCTTGATCGCCGCGCTTACGGGGATTGCAACGGATCGTCTGGAAGAAGAAAAACAGCGTGGCTTGACGATTGTCAACGGCTATGCGTATGTGCGCCGCGAGGACGATTGGGTGCATGTGCTCGATGTCCCCGGGCATGAGCGATTTGTCAAGAACATGCTCAGCGGTCTTGACAGTGTGGATTTGGCCCTTTTGGTGATTGCCGCGGATGAGGGCGTCATGCCGCAGACGAGAGAGCATCTTGCGATCGTCGAACTGCTCGGCGTTTCACGGCTTCTCGTTGCGCTGACGAAAATCGATCGAGCGGATGAGACGATGCAGCTGATTGTGCACGAAGAAGTGGAAGAACTCTTATTGGGGACGTCTTTTGAGGGCGCTCCTGTCTTTGAAGTGGATTCTGTCTCGAAAAAAGGCATTGAGTCGCTCAGAGACGCTCTTTTTGAAGAACTTGCGCGCCATGCTGCGCGCCCGGCTTTCTATCCGCGACTGGCAGCGGACCGCCACTTTAAACAAAGAGGCGCCGGTGACATCGTGACGGGAACACTAGAAGGTGCACCGCTGAAAAAAGGAGACACCCTGAGCTTGTATCCCGGAGGAGAGCTCTTTCGCATTCGCGGGCTTCAAGTGCACTCACAAGAGCGCGAAGAAGTCCTTCCGGACAATCGCGTGGCGCTTCAGCTGAGCGGCAAAGACAATGTGCAGCTCGAGCGAGGAGACGTGCTTGCCCAAAAAGATGTCTATGCGACGAGCGATCAGATGCTCGTTCGGGTGAGGCAGCTTCTTGAGATGGAAAGCGACCGGCGCATCAGTGTCTATTTCGGGAGCAGAGAGCTAAAAGGTAAACTGCGTTTTTTCAGCGAAGAAGGTGCCCTCCTTCAACTGGAGGAAAAGACGCTGTGCTTCTTTGGGCAACGCGCCATCGTGCGAAGTGAGTCTCCTGCCCTTACGCTTGGGAGTGTAGAAGTACTTGACCCGATACCGCCAAGGGGGAGAAGGGTACAAAAAGAACGCATGGAAAAGCTTCTTTCAGCGCATTCGCTGACGGAGCAGATCGAGCTAATTTTGCAAAAATATCTCTGGGGCGCAACGGAACAGGAACTGGAGAGAGAACGGACCAAGCGCTTTTCTGAGTTAGAAGCGTCGTTTCCCTTTAAAAGAGCAGGGGGAAGGCTCTTCAGCGCTGACACACTGGAGCGAGCTGTCAGCTCCATGCAAAAGAACGTGGAGCTCTTCTTTGAAAAGAATCCGCTTCGACACTACGTGGAAAAGGAAGAGTTTCGAAGTCGCAACTACGCTTCATGGCCACGCGATGCCGTGGAGGCACTCTTACAGCTTTTACAGGAGAGGGGACAGATTAGGACGGAAGAGAGCCGTCTGTATCTCCTGGATCATACGCCCCAACTCAGCGAGTCGGATGCGCAGCTGAAAGAATCCCTCCTTCAGAGATTGGAAGAAGCGAAAACCCAACCCCTTGAAAAAACGGAATTGCTAAAAGAAAACCCGAAAATGGAGGGGGTTTTAAGGTATTTAAGAGAATCCGGCGACATCATATTCATCAATGATGAATTAATCATGAAAAAGAGTTGGCTAAATTATGTAGTAAATGATATAATTGATGCGATAAAGAAAGAGGGTCCTTTGGAAATTGCGGATTTCCGCAAAAGGCTCCATTTGAGCCGAAAATTTCTTGTACCTCTCTTAGAATATACGGACGCTCGGCAAATTACCAGACGAATAGAAAATAGACGAATTTTGTCAAAGGAGAGTGCATATGGATCGAATCTTGATTGTCGATGATGAACCTATTCTGCTGAAAGGACTGAAATTCAGTCTCAATCAGGAAGGGTACAAAGTAGAGACTGCCCTGGATGCTGAGGAGGCCTTGGAAATCCTCGAGAACGACAAGTTCGATTTGATGGTTCTTGATGTCATGCTTCCGGGAATGAGCGGAATTGAGTTGTGCAAAACCATCCGTGAAACATCCAATATGCCCGTCATCATGCTGACAGCTAGAGGAGATGATGAGTCGAAGATTCTCGGACTGGAAGCGGGTGCAGATGACTATATGTCCAAGCCCTTTAATATCCTGGAACTCAAAGCCCGTATCAAAGCCATTCTTCGACGAGTGAAACCGAAAAATCTCAACAACACGTCCATTATCGAATACGATCGATTCAGCATTAATTTCTTCGGCAGAAAAGTCGTCTTTGAAGACAGGGAAGTGACACTCACGGCGAAAGAGTTCGATTTGCTGTTACTCTTAGTGCTAAACGAAGGCACCGTGTTCAGCCGCGAAGAGCTCTTGGAGAAAATCTGGGGCTATGAGTACTTCGGAGATGTGCGCACAGTGGATGTGCATATCCGTCGGCTGAGAGAGAAAGTCGAAGCAGACAGTTCTCATCCTGAATTTATTATGACGAAATGGGGGACGGGTTACTATTTTAAGCAGTAGATCTATCTCGTTCAATCTTGGGTGGAAACTCGTTTCCACCTATTTTCTATTGATGACAACGGCACTTCTATTGATGATCAATGTGACCTATGTCACGGTGTCAAAAAAAGAACTGGAGCTGAATGCACGTCATTCTACCTTTCGTGCCAATGTCATCGCCAGAGATCTTTTATCCAATACCGGCGAGTTCACAGAGGACTGGGGGCTCAGAGCCGATGCGCTTTTGGCGCCTTTTATCAAAGATGAGCAAGTGCGCGTTCTTATTTTCAACGATGTCGACCGAGTCCTGGTGGACACCGGAGCCAAGCTGCGCGGATTGACCCTGGAGTTCAACCTGCTAAAAGAATGTAGAAACACGAAGACGCCACGGTATGCTCAGTATCGTGTCAGCGATGGGACGAAGGCGCTGTATACGATCTATCCCATCTTACGTGACAATGAATACAAAGGGGCGGTGCTTCGCATAGAGGAAACCGATCCTGCATTTAGTCTCTCCCTCGGTTCCATCGTACAGGACATGGCGCTGTATGGACTGGGGCTCATCGTCATGGGGTCATATCTGGGGCATCAGCTTCTCAAAAGGTATCTGCAGCCCGTCGATGAATTGCAGGCGGGTGTCAGTGCGCTGACGCGAGGAAACTTTGAATACCGCATTCCCCAGGAAGATCGCACGGATTTTTCTCCTCTTGCGACGAGCTTGAATATCTTGGGAAGTCGTCTAGCCGAAATTGAAGAGCAGCAGAGTGAATTTGTCGCCAGTGTCTCCCATGAGATCAAAACGCCGATTGCCGCGCTAAAGATCATCACCGAGTCGCTTCTCGATGCGAGAGATACCGTAGACCGAGAGACGATCTTTGACTTTCTTGAAGATGTCGATACGGAGAGTGAGAGATTAAAAGAGATTGTCGAAGACCTCCTTTATCTGGTGAAGCTGGAGAAAAAACAGATGCGCCTTGACGTGGATACGCGTCCCATCAGCCGCTGCTTAGAGGATTCCATGAGTCTTCTCGAGCCACTTGCCAATCAGAGCGGCATCACACTGCATCGCGAGTTCACCCAAAAGGTGTTTGCTGAGTTTGACTACAATCGCTTTAAGCAGGTCTTTATCAACCTCATCGCAAATGCCATCAAATACAACAATCCCGGAGGAAATATCTTCGTCCGTCTCTATGAGGAAAAGCAGATGGTGATCATAGAGATAGAAGATGACGGATGGGGCATTCCCGAAGACGATATTCCCTACATTTTCAACCGCTTTTATCGGGTGGATAAAGGGCGTGCACGCTTAACCGGGGGAACGGGGCTGGGATTGTCAATTGCAAAAGAAGTCGTCTCCTTACATTACGGCGAGATTACTGTCGATTCCATTGTCGGAAAGGGAACGCTGTTTCGCATCACGCTTCCCAAGAGAATGGAGGTCACCGGATGATCAATAAGTATGGGTATCCGATTCTGATCACTTTTCTCTGCGTGCTGATCATCGCAAACACCATCTTCCTTGCAAACAATGCGTCCGGACCGCCGGATGCGCCCTATGATATGGGGCCGCGTCCCGGGGACTTTTTCCCTTCGTTCAAGGTCTACTACGTGGAAGGGGAGGAACTGCACAGTGTGCAGCGTCTGATCCGCACCGTCCGAAGGAGTCCGGTGCTCAACGCACTCGCCGCGTACAACTTGGTCGCTGAAGAGACGCTTTATGACCGATATGGCAAATTGATGCTCCTTGACATCCTTGACGTCTATGAAGGAGAAAAGACGATCTTTTTAAGAGCCCGGCCGGAGGGTTTTGAAGCTATTCGCTACAATACGGAGAATTTTTATCTGTATATCATGAGTTTGGTGAACACCTTGACTGAAGTGGCACCTGGAAAGCGCGTCGCCTTCCTCTTTGAAGATATGGTGGAAAATCCCGTGCTCTACAGCATTGATATGAACCGCCTGTTTGAGCGCGATGAGAGCGTCATCTTGCACAGTGAAGAGGAAGTCTATGCGGCGCTTGAACTGTTCTTGCGCGCGATCGATCGCCAGAACACAAACATCGCCTATAAGAAAATTTCTCCTGAAGATCAGGTGTACTACAGTTACTCTGATTTCTTCGCCTACGCCAGGATGTATCGCAACTTGCACTCCAATGAGCTGCCGGTGGACTACCGGATGAGCCGAACAGAAGGCGGCTACTCCGTTACGGTGTATTATCCGGAGACTTCAGAGTCCCCGATGGAAGTATGGCATCTCGAGGGGATTGGCGACACGATCTATGTCCTGATGGATTCAGAAGCGTTTGAACAGTTTATAGAAGAAATGGGAGGCTCGCAAGCCTCCCCATAAAGAGCGTGGCGGTGGTGGATGGGAATCGAACCCACCGGAGATGCTCTGAACACCTCCTGCCGGTTTTGAAGACCGGAAGGGACACCAGCCCCTATCCACCTCCCTAAAAGAGGGGTTTTTCTTCTTTTCGAAGAAGACGGCCGATATTGGCCCGATGTTGGAAAATGACGAAGATGCCTGTAAAGAGCGCTGTGTAAAACAGGGGCGAGACACCGTGAAGCAGCCAGGCGACCAAAGGGGCGGAGGCTGCGCTGGTAAGTGATCCCGCGCTCATGCGACGTGTGAGAAACAACACGCCAAATTGCACGACAAGTAAGATCGCTAAGACGCGCCAGTCTGCGGCGAATAACATCCCGCTGGCCACGGCCACCCCTTTTCCTCCTTTAAAGTTGACAAAGGGAGAAAAACAATGTCCGAGTGTGGCTCCGATGCCACCGATCAGTCCGAAGGGCGCCCCGAAAATGGCCTGAGCGATCCAGAAACTGCCGGCTCCTTTAAGCATATCCAATATATAATTGATCACAGCATAGCCGATGCCCAAGGCTCTCATGACATTGGTCGTGCCGAGGTTTCCGCTGCCTTTGGTGCGAAGGTCATAGCCTCCGACAAGGCGAACGAGAATATAGCTGTAGGGAACGCTCCCCATCAGATAACCAATCAGCAGGCTGATAATCCATTTTTCCATAGTAAGAGAATTATAGCATCCATGCGTGATATAATCAAAGAAAAAGAGGAGATCATGCTCATTACCTCGGACCGTAGCAAGACCTTTCGCCGCCTGATGGCGATCCGGAAGCGTCCGAAAATTGAAAAAAAACTCCTTCTTGAAGGGGAGGCGATGCGCCGTCAATTGGAAGATTTTTGCATCCCCTATACACTCTATGCAAAAGAGGGAGAAGAGGTGGATTCCGAGGTGTTTTTGCGTGCCGAGCTCTTTGATCGGCTCGTATCCACTGTGACGCCTCAGCCCTTTCTATTGGTCGTCGATATCCCTGAAAATAAACCGTTTGATGAAGGAGCTATTCTTGTGCTCGATCGGATTCGCGACCCGGGCAATCTGGGGACGATCCTTCGAAGCGCCGCGGGCTTTGGCATCAATAACATCCTCTCTTTAAAAGGGAGCGTCAGCTGGACGAACACCAAGGTGCTTCGCTCCTCGCTTGGCAGCATCTTGTCGCTAGTGATTCACGAAGACGGCTCCCAAGAAGATCTGATGCGCATAAAGAAGGCAGGATACCGCCTGATCGGTGCGGACATGTACGGAGAAGATGTGCGCACATTCAGTGCACCGGACAAATGGGCGCTGATGATAGGAAATGAAGGAGAGGGGCTCTCCAAGGCACTTGAACCCCTGCTCGATGACAAGCTCAGTATCCCTATGAAGGGTGAGATGGAGTCGTTAAATGCCGCAGTGGCGGCGTCGATCTTACTGTATTGTATGACCATGAATAAGGAGTACAAATGAACTGTTCTAATTGCGGCAGTCCGCTTCAACCGGGCGTCAAATTCTGTTCCCACTGCGGAACGGGGACGAAAGTGGCTGTAGAGCCTGAAACAGAGACGGAACGAACAGAGACGGAACGAACAGACCCGGAACGACACTATTACGAGAGAAAGCCGACGTATGAGGAACCACCGGTCCGATATGATGAGCGCTACGTCCATCCGGCGCCTGTCAATGATCAGGGTGGCTGTGGCATCAGCCTTTTGAGTTTTATCATCCCGATCGTAGGGCTGATCTTGTGGATTGTGTGGTCCTCGGAAAAGCCAAAGAGTGCAAGAGCAGCCCGCAACGGATTTCTTGCTGCGCTGGTGGTGTGGATCATCCTCTTCGTCCTCTGGTTTGTCTTTGTCTTTATGCTAGCCACTAAGGCCATCAGATAGCGGTCGCTCTACTTGAAAGAGGGGCTGTTTAAGGCTTGTCTTAAGAGGATGATTTACAAATATTCCTCTATAAGATGAGAGTTTTGGCGTGAGGACACTTCGCTAGTGCAA
>LSQX01302384.1_pt1 | contig 12302 bp, 13 predicted proteins | sample 654561 | NCBI WGS metagenome assembly LSQX01 (sample SAMN04489861, study PRJNA283612) | anaerobic digester metagenome | isolation source: 4 biogas reactors fed with cattle manure at either 37C or 55C with and... | place: Denmark: Kongens Lyngby | collected 2014 | reverse complement strand
GATGCGATGTACAGCGTCGTCTTCAACATCCGCCTGCCGCGGATCCTCGCGGCGCTTCTCGTCGGGGCCGCCCTCTCGACGGCCGGCGCCGCATATCAGGGAATGTTTCAGAATCCTCTGGTCTCTCCCGATATCCTCGGGGCATCCGCAGGCGCCGGTTTCGGCGCCGCCCTTGCCATCTATTTTTACCTCGGGACCGGGATGATCACAGTCTTTGCGTTCGTCGGCGGCGTTGTTGCGGTCGGCACCGCGTATGCGGTCAGCCGCCTGACGAGAGGAAACCCCACCCTCGGCATGGTCCTTGCCGGCATCCTTGTCGCCAGTCTCTTCTCCGCGTCCACGTCCTACATCAAACTCGTCGCCGATACCAACGATCAACTGCCGGCCATCACCTACTGGCTGATGGGCAGTCTTGCCGGCGCGACCATGGAGGACGTCTACTTTGCGGGCGTGGTGATCATCATCGGCCTCATCCCGCTCTACCTATTCCGCTGGAGGATGAACGTCCTCACCCTCGGCGAGGACGAGGCGAAGAGCATGGGGATCAACACCAACCTGCTCCGGTTGATCGTGATCCTCTGTGCAACGCTCGTCACGGCGGTTGCCGTCTCCATCTCCGGCATCATCGGCTGGGTCGGCCTTGTTATCCCGCACTTCTGCCGGATGATCTTCGGCTACGACTACCGGAGGATCATACCTGCGGCAATCATTATGGGCGGCGGGTTCCTCCTGCTGGTGGACGATTTCGCCCGGACGATAGCAACCACCGAGGTGCCGCTCGGCATCCTCACGGCGTTTGTCGGAGCGCCGATCTTTGCCTATCTGCTGATGATGGGGGGGAGACGGTCATGAGCCTGAATATATCTCATCTCTCGTTTGCCTACGGCAGGCGTACCCGCCTGGTACTCGACGATGTCTCGTTCTCGGTGAAGGAAGGGGATCTCCTCGCCGTGCTCGGGCCGAACGGCGTCGGGAAGAGCACGATGTTCCGGTGCATCCTCGGATTTTTGCGAAACTACCGGGGCAGCATCCAGTTGAATGGCCTGGACATCAAGACGCTCGATCACAAGGAGATTGCAAAGCACGTCGCCTACATCCCTCAGTCGACGTACCCGGTCTTCAACTACACGGTGCTGGACGTGGTTCTGATGGGCCTGACCAATCAGATTCGTCTACTTGGCACACCGGACCAGAACCACATCGATGAGGCGTATGCAGCGATGGAGAACCTTGGCATCGCTCATCTCCGGAATGCGGGATATGGCGAGATCAGCGGCGGCGAGCGGCAGCTTGCCCTGATCGCCCGGGCACTTGTGCAGAAGGCAAAGATCCTGATCATGGATGAGCCGACGGCAAACCTCGACTACGGCAACCAGTTCCGGGTGATGTGCCGGATATCGGATCTCGCAAGAGACGGCTACATCATCATCCTCTCGACGCATAACCCGGATCATGCGTTTCTGTACGCAAACCGGACGCTGATGATCTACGGCGGGAGGGTGATCGCTGAAGGAACGCCGGAGGATGTTCTGGATGCGGGCCTGATCAAGGACGTCTACGGTGTGGATGTACATATCGAGGATTACCAGTACGGTTCACGCTGCCACAAACTCTGCATCCCGATCGATGGCGGCATCGGAAAGCACGGGTAGCACAGTTGTTAACCAATCCGGGTTTACTTTATCAGAATAATAAGGTATTATATTTTATCCCTTCAGATCTAGATCGTAGTTGTATGAGTTCCCGTTTTCGGGAGGTACCCGTATGAAGACAGTTGCAAAAATCCTCATGGTTCTCGTTCTCCTCTCCAGCACCGCTGTCACGTTCTGCAGCGCCGCCGAGGAGACCCGGACCTTCGTCGACGATGTCGGCCGGGAGATCACCCTGCCGATCAAGATCGACGCGGTCTCGCCGTCCGGCCCCCTGGCACAGATCGTGCTCTACTCGCTCGATCAGGACCTCTTCGTGAGCGTCTCCAGTGAGTTTACCGATGCCCAGGCGAAGTACATCGATCCCCGGCTCCTGACGCTTCCGGTCACCGGCCAGTTCTACGGTTCCAAGGCCTCGACGATGAACCCGGAGTCGATCATGGAGCTGAACAAACAACTCAATATCGACGTGGTTCTGGATATCGGTGAGGCAAAGCAGACCATGAAGCCGGATCTCGATGATATCCAGTCAAAGACCGGTGTGGCGTTCGCGTTTGTCACCCAGAACAAGCTTGAGGATATTCCCGGCTCCTACGTGAAACTCGGTGAACTTCTCTCCCGCCCGGAACGCGGCCAGGAGCTCTCCGACTATGTCTCCACACTTCTTGCCGAGTTTGATACCGGCATGACGACGATCGGCGACGATAAAAAATCCCTGATCTACGTGACCGCCATCGACGGTAACTCCGTATCCATGATCGGGGAAGGGTCGTATCATGCCGAGGTCATCGATTATGTCGCGAACAACCTCGCGAAATCCACGGCGAGCGGTTCCGGGACGGGCGATGAGTACACGATGGAGGATATCCTCCAGCTGAACCCCGACTACATCATCGTGGGATACGTCGATGGGCATACCTACTACAACACGATCATGACTGACCCGATGTGGCGGTCGCTCTCCGCGGTCAAGAACGGCAATATTTACGAGGCGCCGTACGGCCCCTACAACTGGATGGGCGGCCCTCCGTCGATTCAACGGCTGCTCTCGATGGTATGGCTCGGCAACCTGATGTACCCGGATGTCTTCGACTACAATATCGATGAGCGCGTCAAGGAGTTCTACTCGCTCTTCTTCAAATATGACCTGACGGATGCGGAACTGGACGATCTGATGGTGTATGCAAAACCTGCCCCGGCATCCGCGTCGGCACAGGCAACCACACAGGCCCCTGCCCCGCTCTTCGGCGTTCTTGCAGGTCTTGCCGCGGCAGCGGCCGTTGCCGGGAGGAGACGCAACCGGTGAGTTGCATGGCGGTCGACTACATCGCTCTCTGGAACGAGCAGCACGAGGCGGCGAACCGTCAGAAGCAGATCAGAAACGACGGCAGGAGTTTCTGGGAAGACCCGGAGAACATCCGCCGGTTTATGGGCAGATTGATGGGGAACGACCGGTCGCGCATCGAGGGCCAGCTTGCGGCGATGCAGATCCCTCCCGGGTCCACGGTGCTCGACATCGGGGCGGGCCCGGGGACCCTCGCCGTCCCCCTTGCCCTTGCAGGCTGCGACGTCACGGTCGTGGAACCGTCCGCCGGTATGCGGGCCGCGATGAAGGAGTACCGGGAGATCTCCGGGGCTCCGGAGATCCGCGAGATCCCCTCCCGGTGGGAGGACGCGGACCCGGCGGAGGTGGGGGTGCACGACGTCGTCGTCGCTTCGTTCTCTCTCGCACTCGACGATATCGGCCCATCTCTTGAAAAGATAGACTCGGCGGCGAAACGGGCGGTGCACCTCTTCTGGTTCCTGACGCCGGCCGCGTGGACCAGGGCGAACTTCAGTCTCTGGCCGGAACTGCACGGAAGCGAGTTTTCTGCCGAGCCGACGGCGGATCTCCTCTGGAACTGTCTCTGCCAGATCGGGATCTACCCGGACGTATCGGTTGAACATGTGGAGAAAGGGCAGCGCTACCCGACCGAGGAGGAGGCCGTTGCCGACTACTGCCGGCGCCTCTATGTCCGCGACGACCATCAACGGGAGATCGTTGCCTCGTTTGTGCGCGAGAGGATCGTGCGGACAGAGGCGGGGTTCGGTATCCCGGGGGTCTCGAAGACGGCCCATATCCGGTGGGAGAAGTCTCCCGGAACAGATGAGGGATCCGGCTACGTTTTGTGATTAGTATGCAGTCTGAAAACCCCGGTGCCTTCGGCACCACGATTGACTACGCCCGTTTGTGGGACGAACAGCATGCCCGTTCTCTTGCGCAGAAGGCGAAGATGGACGAGAATGGTGGGATGTTCTGGTCGAGCCGGGATGTGGTCGACCGGTTTGTCAAAAATGTCATCTCGGGAGACCGGTCCCGTATCGAGAAGCAGATCGCCGGGATGCAGATCCCGCCGGGCTCGTCGGTCCTCGATATCGGTGCGGGTCCCGGGACGCTTGCGGTGCCTCTTGCTCTTGCGGGCTGCAGGGTCACGACCGTAGAGCCGTCGGCTCCCATGGGTGCGGCGATGGAGGAGTACCGCCGGACAGTGAACGCTCCTCCGATCCGCGAGATCCGCAGTCGCTGGGAGGACGTCAGCCCGGAGGAGGCGGGGGTGCACGACATCGTCATTGCTTCACGGTCTCTCATCATGGGCGATATCCGGGGCAGCCTTCTGAAGATGGATGCGGCGGCGAGACGCGCGGTGCACCTCTACTGGTTCATATCCTCTCCGTCTGCTTCGGGAGGGAATATCGAACTCTGGCCGGCGCTGCACGGGGAGCCGTACTACGGCGAAGAAAACGCCGATGTTTTGTGGAACGTCCTCTGCCAGCTGGGCATTTACGCGAACGTGCAGGTCGATGCGAGGGATAGGGTCCGGCGTTATTCCGGGTTTGATGAGATGAAACAGGACCTCTACAACCGCCTCTTCGTGAAGGAGGACTGGCAGCGGGAGATCGTCGATGCGTTCCTCCGCGATCGAGCGGTCCCGGACGGTTCGGGGTATGTTATTCTGGGCAGTTCGCGAACCGCCCATATCTGGTGGGAGAAGAGTGATCCGTCTCCGGATCAGTCTATCTCTGTGTAATACGATCCCCCGGCGCAGTTGCCGCAGAGGGTCGTCCCTTCCACCATGACCTCTTTGTAGTCGAGGATCGTCTCGCCGCACCTGCTGCAGCGGGTCTGGTTCTTCGGGAAACCGGGGAGATCCCCTTCCGGGATCACGACCCTGACCTTCTGCACCCTGAAGAGATCCTCCTCCGGTGCGTCGAGCAGCGCGGTTGTGGTCTCGGGCCGCTCCGCCTGCTTCTGCTCCAGGGACGAGACCCTGACGGCGTCCTGTGTCGCGAGGTTGATGAACGTGGCGGCAAACTTGCCGTAGGGCCGGTATTTCAGCGTGCGGCGGCCGAGCGAGCACCCCGTGATCGCCTGGACCGCATCCGTGATACATTTTCCTTTACCCCCGGGGCAAGCATCAATGTTGATGATGAAGGACTTGACAAGGCATTTATCGATGCTTATGGGGACTTTGGAGGCGGTGACGACTACAAGAATACTGGAATGTATGTGCCGAATCCGAGTTTTGTCGGAAAGACCTACACCATCCAGCTGATCAGCGAGGATGCCGAGATCATCGGGAGGGCATACGCCGTTCTCACGGCATAACTGCTCAACGACCAACCCGAACCATTTTTTGGGTGATGCACGACCGTAGCATTCCGGTCAGCACACCCGTATCGACGCCCTGAACTCCCGGGCGACTGCACAAAAACAGACCGAACTCACCCCTCATAATCCCGGTACCATCCCGGAACATCCATTGCAAAACCCCCGTGGTCGGCATAGACCCGCCGCACCCTCGCCTCAGATCGTCCGGCGAACCACTTTTACGGGCGTAATCATGTGCCCGGAGGAGTTCGGGAACGATCGTCAGGGCGCGATACACCGCATACATCTTCCAGAACAGGGAGAGGGGACCGCTCCCTCGTGGTACCCGTCGATCTGGCCCACGGAGAACGGGATGCTGGTGGCGCGGGTGAAGAAAGCTGTCTTCAGAAAGTCATGGACGGGATCGCCCCAATCGTACCGGTTGAGATCGATGATCCCGGTCAGCCGCCCGCCGCGAACGATCAGGTTTGCCGGGCGATGATCGCCGTGAAGGAACGTCCTGCCGGCATCGCGGATGCAGGGGATGTTCTCCTGGATATACCGGGAGAGGCGCGCCCGGTCGATCCCCGGGAGGCGAGGGCAGTCATGGCGATACCGTATGGAAAACCGTGCCTTGATTGCATGCAAGCGGGAACACCTGGATAAGATCTCAGATGACCAGTTGTTTCGTAGGGCACTACCGGGTTTTCCGCCAATTGAGTGAGGTGGTTAGAGATGCCCCCTCGGGAGGATGGTTTTCCTTATTTTCGCGGTTTTCATCGATGCATCTGGTATTTACAGGGAAATATAATGAGCACCCAGATTCGTAATGATTCGCATTTTGCAACTTTGAATACAATTATACCATTCTCAAGCGAAGCTGTATAGAGTTGTTTCCTGTCCTGACCAGATCAAAAGGCACATTAAGGAAGATTTATCAGGACAAAGATATCCATAGAATTTGGTGGAGAAGATGTCACGGAGCCTTCAGGAAGGGATTATCACTTTTGACGCAAATTTAAAGTCGGAGATATTGTCTTGCTTTGGCAAGACCGTCGATGATAATGGGTATATTGTCGAGCGTGACGATCCCGATCAACGCGTCCTCACACCGAACGGCGAAGATGTCACATTAGATGAGTTTGCCGGGATAAGAAAAGGCTCCGAGATATTCATCAAAGCAGACCTGCCTTCATTAATTGAACTTCTGGATACGCTCGAATAATATGACTTTTCTTGATGGCCTCAGAGAATTTGTGAAGGTCCACCTTGATATAAACATCCAGGTTGGAGTAAAAACTGTAAATATTATCGCTGACCCGAGAGCAGATGTGGTCAGCTTCGATGAAACTACCGGGGCACTTAAGATCAACTGGGAAAAACTGCCGGAGGACAAAATAGAAGAATTAAAGCCAGTTCTTTCAGATGCGGTCAGAGAACATGACGCTCTGTTAATTGAAAACAGATCCAAAGAGTTACTCGAAGAAATTAAGGTCACCGAGAGCTCGGAAGAGGAGCGGGTGTTTTTGTCCTTCTTCAAAGGTAAAATCCCCGATGACGACTACACGGCCTTGCGTGCATCTCTCTATGTGAAGAGACGGTTTGAAGAGGGGGCACAAAAAGAAGAGATTGACAGATTGAAATTGGACATTTTAAAGAGATATTCAAAGCGCGGAAGAAATATCTGTGACCTCTGTAGTGCGGGATACTTCAAGGGATTGATAAAGATTTATGAAGAGATGCAAAAATATCCTGGTTTCTCAAATGAAGCATTTCTAGAAGTATATATCCCCATCGTTGATGAAGGCAATCTCACAGTATTCGTTTCGGGTGGAAGAACCGAAGAGCAAGTAAGACGAGAAATTGAGAGTAAAATGAGCAGAAATCGACAATATGGCATACATGTACTCTATATTCATGGGATCGGAAAATCCAATATCGAAAAGATCAACATGGTAATTTATGATCTTAAGTCAAAATACTCTACTCTCAAAATCCAATCCTCAGAATACCAAAACATCGTTTCGATGAAGTTAACTTTCTGAATTACGTCCGTGTGTATACGCTCATTCGTTTTTGACCATCCAGACTACCTCCTCATCATGCAGTCTGCGTGAGGAAGGTCGCGAAAAGGTGTATTGACAACTGTCAAAAAGTCCTTGAATTTCATGAGCGAACAGGATCTTACTGCCAGACCGCCCGGGAACTGGGTGCCTCGCATAAAACACCCTCCGAAAGTATATTCTCCGCACCCAGACTGCTCAGGCAGGCCTGATCGAAGAGATCTGTCGATGTCGGTGTAAGATTCCCCGATTTCATCGGAACAGCATTCCGGCACGAGTGGGGAAAAGTAAACCGATGTTGAAACCGCCGGACGACCTCGAACTCCGCCTGCTTATGCAGCAGCAGACCCCCCGGGCCGGAGAGCGGGACGATCCTGAGCAGGTATCGCTTCGTATCGCCGCGGGAGAGGAGATATTTTCGTTCGAACGAGGATCCCTTTCGGGACGCTCCGGGCGGCGACATACCCCGTGAACACCCTGACCTGCACTTCTATCCTCTCAAACGCTTCTCGCTCATCCATATCCGATCCAGAATGTTTCATATTCTCATGGAAAGGCTCTGGACACCACAATATGTTCAAAAAAAGTTATTGTTTCCTTCTCAACAGGACCGCCGCGCCCGGCCCTGCAAGCAGCCCGGCCACCGGAGCCTGCTGTACCGGCTCTTCGCCTGCGTAGATCGTCATCCTGTCCCGAGGGGCGGATCCGGCATACTCGAACGCACCGTAGCCCTCGCCGAAGAGGAGCGTCGCACCTTCAGGCTGGGCCAGATACGCTCCCCCGGAGAGCCCGAGAGTCCGGCCGACCGGGATCTCGAACGTCCCGCCGGGGAGCAGCATTGCGTTCTGCGCAAGGATCGCGTCCTCACGGAGGGTGTAGTTCCCTCCAGCGGATGCGAACACCACCGCGTTTCCGCCGGAGATCGTCGTGACATCTTCGTTGTACACATAGTTGTCCGTTCTGCCGCTCTCGTCCTCGCGGATGAAGACGACAGCACCGCCGGAGACCTTCACGGTCCCGAACCTGGAGTCGATGCCGTAGTTTCTGGCCGCGCCCCCGTTCGAGTTTATCACAACCAATCCGCCTGAGATGAAAACGCCGTCGCCTTCGCTGTCAGCCTCTACATTGCCGCCGTCAAGACCGAAGGTGTTGCTGCCGCCGCGCTGGTAGGCGGTTACGAGGCCGCCGGCGATGTTGATGAATCGCAAGGCATAGATCCCTTTGTTCTTGTGGGCTGCGGTCTCGACGGTCGTGAAGACCGATCCCCCGGAGATCGTGACGTTGCCCGACGCTGCATGGATGCCGAAGGCGTTGCTGTCGCCGCTGTCGTTCTTACCGCGGACGGTGATATCGACGTTTCCGCTCTCGATCATGATGGAGGGGGCCTTGATCCCGTAGAGGAACTCCTCATCGCTGTCCACGACGATGGTGAGCGTTCTCTCCGCCGGGCTTCTGATCGTCACCGGCGCCGTGGATTCGATACCGACATTGCCGCTGCTGGAGATGGTTACGTCATCCTCGATCTCGATGATGAGTTCACCCTCGCCATCGTAGCGGATGCCGTTCTTGAACTCTTCGATGGAGGCGGCGTTGAGGACATACTCCTTCGTGGATGCGGCGGATGTGGCGAGGAAACTGCACAGGAAGGTGGCCATCATCATCCTGCGGAGCGTTGGTGCAAAATAACAGCGTCGTTTCTCTTGTTCCATGACACTATGGTATGGTTTTCGATTACATTAATCTACATATCATTCATTAACAAAACGATTTTATTAAATATTTATAGTTAACATACGATCGGTAGTAGCGTACCAAAAACCCTGTGATCGCGTACCGGGTGCGTACGGTCGGGATGGCGGTATAAAAATCCCCATCATCTGTCTCCTCGACCCGGCAGCGGTACAGGAAGCGTTCCAGCGAGACCGGAGCCGATTCGGTGAAAAAGCATATCGGAACGGTTACAGGTGCACGGGGTGTCTCCCAACAGATAAGGGGCGTTTACAGACGGGAGGCGGTCGTTTGAGGCGCACGGACGCGACTACAAAGGAATATCTTGAACTGGAAGGCTGAATTCGATGGACGATGCTGTTCGCGCGGTGACCATGGAGAATGTCAAAAGGTTGTGGAGTAGTATGAGAAGAATATCGCCGCCCGGCAGGCAGGCCGATAAAAGGATGCATGTGCCGCGGTGCGGTGCAGATAACTGTAGTGCTATGCGCGCCCGAACCCCCGCCCTCCTCCTGATCGCCCTCCTTCTCGTCGCGTGCAGCGGGTGCATCGCCCTTGAGAAGGACGGCGATCCCGGGACCGCCGAATCGCCGTGGTCGGGTATATATCAGCCGCCCCGGGGCGAAACGACCTCTACCCCTTCCACGACGGGGAACCTGAACGCAGTTATCCCGGTTGACCCGGTGCCGGTGCAGCCCGGCGAGCACCTCCCGGATCCGAATACGGCCAACGTCACGTCCATTCCGATGACCCGGCTAGAGACCACAACGCCGGTTGTCGAGACGACGACGGTCTTCGAGGATCATTACACGCTCTACCATTCCGCCCGGGGGCTGCAGGTGGATGTCGTCGACGTGCCGTTCATCATCACCTTCTCCGTGACCCCAAAACACCCCGAACCGGACTCGCACTCCCGGCTCGTCGTCACCGTCCGCGACCCGGAGACCCTCAAACTCATCGCCGACGAGGGTTACCACGGGATATACGGGAGCGACCCGGAGAAGTCAATCACGCTCTACCAGGCGGGACGCTATATCGTGACCCTGGATGGCCGGTTCGTCGATGTGAAGGTGACGATGGGCACCGAGAAGATGAACGTCCCCTGATAGGCCGGATCTCTCCCTTTTGTTCTCCTTTCGGCAGGGCGGCGCCGTGAGGCGGCTCCCTGCTTCGCTAGAATTTCTGAGGAACCACCCCGGAGGTCAAACCACCGACCTCATTTCGCGGCTTCACGAGAGACTCTGCCGACACCAGCACCGATTCATCGTGCCTCTTAATTTTATGAATTTTGATGCGCAGGAGCGCATCAGTCACTTCCGATTGATCGCACTCCGGGGCACGGCTTTCCATTGGCTATCGCCACCACCGCCCCCGGCCCCCGGGGGCTACATAGATCGTTATGGGATGGATATTGACGGCGCTTTCAACGATCCCGGTTGGCTCTGCGCCTTCATCGTGCGGAGACGGTGACCCGGACCTGGCGTAGCATCACATCGGGCGCGTCCCCGTTGAAGGTGAGCACTACCCGATCCCAACCGGCTTCGGGATCGGGTTCGGGTTCGGGTTCGGGCTCGGAAATTTCAACGTTCTCGTAACTTTTCATCTCATCCAATCTCTTGTCGCATTTCTGCCATAGTGGCGTGTTCAGCGGAACCGGGAGGTTCTTGTTGACCGCGATCTCTATGGGTTCGGTCGGGTCGATCTCCCCCTCTTCCACCGACACGTCCAGAGAGAGTGTCCCCACGCCGCTCCCGCTTGCGATGATGTGCTTCTCATCGGGCTTGAACGTCACGAGCGTTATCATGATGTCGGTGCAGATGCTCCCTGTGCCCTCGTGCTCGATCTCGATGAGTGAGGCAGCGAAGCTCGATTCTTCCACCAACACCCTGCTGACTTCATCCATATCCACGTAATCGAGCGGCGTCTGGAGCCCTCCCGCCCCGGTGACGTTGGTGTAGCCATACTGCCAGGTATACCCCTGGTCGCGCCAGAAGTTGCCGTTCGGTGTGTAGGAGAAGTTCATCAGGTTGCAGTAGTATTTTTTCGGGTCCTCCTGGTTCAGCAGGGTCACGTCCACACTGGCGAGCGTCTCCTCCCCGCCCACCCGGAGCGTCCCCCCCGACCTGACCGGGTCGAGGATCATATCGCCCCCGCCGAGGGGGATGCGTTTCGAGAGGTGCATATCCTGCTTGAGCGCCGCGGCGGTGGTCATGTCCGACCCGAACGCGAGGAACGACTCCTCGACCACCTGCAGGTGCTCCACCTCCGCCTGCTGTTTGAGCGAGGGGATGACGACGGCATTATAGGTGGAGAGGAACATCACCAGGACGGCGAGGAGGAGCATCGCCGCGACGACCGGCGCAACGGCGCGATCGTCCATTCACCCCACCTCCCCGGAAAAGATGACCACGCGCGGCGTGACGAGGCGGACCGTCTCGTCACCGGTGACCTCGTATTTCACGGTGATGTTGCTCCCTATATCGAAGACCTCCTTTTCCGGAACCAGGTCAAATTCGCCGATGCGATAACTCTGGCTCCCCGCAGTGCGGCTTGAGACGATGACCTCGAGGTCTTTCGCCTGGACCCAGTCGCCGCCCTTATGGTAGAGCGTGATGGTATTATCTGTCTGGTCCATCATGACGTTCACCGTCGGCGCCCGCTCGGTGGGGAGGAAGTTCCCGAGCGATACGGCGAAGACGGCGACGAGGAGGAGCACGAGGGAGATCATGATCATCTCCCCGACGATCTCGGATACTGCATCATCGTTCATAGAGCGCCTCCGATGAAGACGACAAAGACCACGATCGTCGCGATGAGGAAGACGATGCTGTGCTTGAACCCGGAGTAGATGCTATTTGCGCTGAGCTGCCCGGCCATGATGCCCGAGAATGCTCCGAGGACGATGGCGACGTGGAACATGTCGGTCACGTTCCCGGCGACGTCCAGAGCGACGTTAAACGCCGTGAAACTCGATATGAACCGGGTATTGAGTTCGAGGGCGGTGTAGAGGTAGACGCCGAAAGAGAGGTAGACGACGGCGATGTAGGTGAACGCCGAGTTGAACCGCTCCCGTTTCATCTTGAGGTAGTGTTCGAAGTCGCTGATGGCGACCATGAGCGTCTCCCTGAGGTGATCGGTGATCTCGCTCGCCTTCACCACGAGGGATATCGCGCGTTTCACCGAGATGAGCCCGATCCGCTCTTCCATCCGGACGAGGGCGTTGCCGATGCTGAC
>LSQX01239680.1_pt1 | contig 12308 bp, 9 predicted proteins | sample 654561 | NCBI WGS metagenome assembly LSQX01 (sample SAMN04489861, study PRJNA283612) | anaerobic digester metagenome | isolation source: 4 biogas reactors fed with cattle manure at either 37C or 55C with and... | place: Denmark: Kongens Lyngby | collected 2014 | reverse complement strand
ACGCCGGGGATGGTGCCGATGGCTCCACCGACGGCAGGCAGGAAGCTGGCGATGATGGCCATGACGGCAGCGATCTGCATGACCCGGGGGTCATAGACGCGTGTCAGGACCAGGACGCCTGTGTTCTCACCGTAGGTGGTGTTGGCAGGGCCGCCCACCACGGAGGCCAGGCTGGTGGCCACACCGTCGCCGAGCAGGGTCCTGTGGAGACCAGGCTTGGAGATGAAGTTCTTGCCGACTGTGGCTGAGATGGCGACCACGTCACCGACGTGCTCCATCATGGTTGCAAGCGCGATCGGCACAATGGTGATGATGGCGCTGACATCAAACTTCATGATCTGGGCCGCGGTAATCGGGACACCGACGGCTTTGACGCCGCTCAGGCCGGAGAAGTCAACCACACCGAAGAGTACCGCGACAATATAGCCAACGATGACGCCCATCAGGATGGGGATGATCTTCAGCATGCCTCTGCCCCAGAGGTTGCAGACCACGATGGTGACCATGGAAACCAGGGCGATCAGCCAGTTGACCCCCATGGGGAGGACGTTGCCAGCCGAATTGGTGATGGGATCCATAATGCCGCCGATGGCGACCGGTGACAGAACCAAACCAATCAGCATGATGACCGGACCCGTTACAACGGGTGGGAAAAAGCGCATGACACGCTTGGGGCCGACCAGTCTGATGATGCCGGCGACAAGTAAATACACAAAGCCGGCGACAAAGACACCGCCACAGGCGTAAGGCAACTTGGCCGGATCATTCTGACCGATGTGGAGGTATCCTGCGATAAACGCAAAGGATGAGCCCAGGAAGGCGGGAACCTTGCCTCCTGTGACTAGGTGGAAAAACAGTGTCCCGACACCTGCTGTCAGCAGAGCCGTCGAGACGGGCAGCCCGGTAATAATGGGAACCAGGATGGTGGCACCGAACATCGCAAACAAGTGCTGCACGCCTAAGACCAGAGTTTTGGGTACCCCCAGCTCTCTTACGTCATAGACAGGCTCAATGCCCAGCTTTGATTTCTCTTTTGCCATTCGTTCATCTCCTCTCATAATAAGATTTTCCTCTTCATGACAGCCGGATGTTTCGTCTTGAATTTGTAAACATCTACTGCATTTCGGGCTCTTATTATTTTACACAAATGCTACCACACGGACCCTGTGAATGCATTAGCAATCTTTACAGGATCGGTGGTCTACTGCCCTTGATTATAGCGCAAATGCGTCTTTTATCAAGGGAATCTTCACATAAATTTGGTTATCTGACACAATTATGTCCGCTTTATGACGGAGTTATTTACAAGAATTGTCCGGCTTTCAGCGCCAAAATAAAGAGGTGAATCGTAGGAAGTGAAAAAAACGAAGTCACTGCGACGGCCTGTGATGCCAACTCTCCGTCACCCCCCATCTCATAGGCCATGGCCGGCAAGGGGCAGGCCACCGGGCCGCCAAAAGCCACAAGGAAAGAGAGGAGCACGACTTCCCTGAATCCAAACCAGATCGCCAGCGGGACAAAGATAAGCGGGACAACCAGGAGCCGCATGACAGCGATCGCCGTAATCAGGTGACGGTTGTTCTTCAAACCCTGGAAGGTCAGACAGGCTCCCGCGACGATCAGGGCAAGCGGTGCGGCAACAGCTGAGATCTGCTTGACGGGTTGGTAGAGCATGGACGGCAGTTCGAGACCTGTCAACTTGAAGGTCATGGCCGCCAGGACCGCAAGAATAATGGGGTTGGTGATCAATTTAAATAAGATCGAGCGCAAACCCGGTTTCTCACCTGCCATGACCGCGAAGGTAATCACTGACAGGAGATTGAAGAGCGGAACCATGACGGCGATCAGGATGCTGGTGACCCCCAACTTTTCGGCGCCGAAGAGCAGACTGACATAGATCAGACCGTGCAAATTGAAATTGGACCGGTAGGCGCATTGCGCCACCACCGCCGCCTGGGGCCTGGATTTGACCTTCCACAGCGCGTAGAAGGCGCCCCCGGCCGCCTGAACCAGCACGGCGAGGACAGCGAAAAGGATGGCTTTCGAATTAACCGCTTCCGCCAGATCTGTCTCATAGGTGCTGACAAATAGAGCCGTCGAGATGAAAACGATAAAAACCAAACGGTTGAGGGGCTGTACGATCGATTCCGGCACAAGTTTTGTCTTGCGAAGAAGAACGCCCAAAGTGATAAAGAAATAAAGAGGGAAAAGATTGACAAAGGTATCCAGCAAAACAGCCATGCGCAGCTCCGGTTTGAAAACCCCCGTGCTGTTTCCGGCACGGGGGGCGTCAACAAAGGGGAAAGAATACCCGTCTTCTAGACAGGGTTCATCCGTTTAGTCGACTTCTTCGAAAGCGACGCAGCGGCAGAAGGCTGATTCGCCGTACTGGAACTTCCAGGGGAAGGTTCCAAGGATCAGGCGCTTGTTGAGCACCTTGTCAATTTCACCGCCGATGCACTCGACGTGAATGATCTCATCCGGCTGCGGGAAGAGCTGGATATGCATGCCCTGATAGACGTCGGGCCAGGGATAGATCTCATTCAAACCCTTGCCGTAGCGCTCTCTCATGTAGGCATCGCAGGCTTCCGCCTCTTGAGGTTCCCAGTCACGGATCTTGGTGTTCATGGGGTGATCGGCTGAACCACAGTCAACCGCGATGTACTTGATCTCCATCTCCTTCAGCCAGGGAATGAAATCCAGTGAGGGTCCGGGATGGCGGAGCATGTACCGGCGCTCATCGGCTTCCGGCTGATCGAAACCATATTTGTGATAACCGGTGTTGATGAAGATGATGTCACCCTTCTTCACCTCCACCCTTTCCATGATGTGCTCAGGCGTGTAAATGGACCAGTCTTCCGTAATATCCGAAAGGTCTACCACGACGCCCGGGCCTACCAGCTTGTCCATCTCGAGTGAGGCAATGTCACGGCCGGCCGTGTCGAAGTGAAGCGGTCCGTCCAGGTGGGTGCCCACATGGTTTGAGGTGGTGATCAACATGCCGTTGGCTCCGTTGGGTGCCAGGCGCTTGAAGAATTTGACCTGCAGCGGCTCGTATGTCGGCCAGGGCGGGGTCAGATGGCTTGTGTTAATTGAAAGGTCGTAAACTTTCACTTTGTCCCAGTTTTTGATCATGATGTTCCTCCCATTTTCTTTACTGGTTATTTCCATCATTTATTATAACGCTTTATTCGAGCAAACCTTCCTGATCGAGAAGTCCAACGTAGGCTTCAAAAGCGTCTTCAAAACATTTCATGGGCGGGTTGACGACGCCGGCGCCAACCTGGCCGATCCCCGCCTTCTTGTGGGCGATTCCGGTATTGATGACCGGGAGGATCTGGGTCTCGATGACCAGGCGGATATCGATTCCCGTCGGAGCTCCCCGGAAATTCATGGGTGGTAGCTTGTAGCTGTTGCTCTCCTCCAGGGTGATCTCATACATCTGTGTTGTATAGTTGACCGCATCCTGAGGCGTGCCGCCGACGAATTGAACGATAGCCGGCGCGGTCGCCATGGAAAAGCCGCCGATGCCCAGGGTTTCGGTGATGCAGGAATCCCCGATATCGGGGTTGGCATCTTCCATGCCGTAGCCCGGGAAGTAGAGACCGTCAATAATCTCCGCGGGAGCCGTGAACCAGCGATCTCCCAATGCCGCGACCCGGATACCGAAATCAGTGCCGTTGCGGGCCATGGTGTAGACAACCGAGGAATGCTTGACTTTGCCCGCCGGATCCATGGTCGCCTTGGAGGCCGGCATGGAGAGGTTCAGGGCGAAGTGGTCGTTCGAGTTGAGGAAATCAAAGACCTTGATCTGATCTTCTTTCGATGACTTGGTCTTGACGATGCTGGACGCCATCTCACGAATGAAAAGAGAAGTGGTCGCCTTGTTGCGGTTGTGAACTTCATCGCCCATCTGGATGGATTGCGCGATCAGATTCTTCAGGTCGATGGGACCATGGATCTCCAGGGCTTCCTTGAGGATGGGGTAAAGCGTCTTCTCCATCCACTTGAGATGCTCGATGACCTGAGGCCCGTAAGCCCCGAAACGGAGTACCTGACCCAGACCTTCATTCTGGGTACAGTAGGCAAAATTACCTTCCGTTTTGTTTTCGACGATGAAGACCGGCATGGAGGCCGTGACGACACCCGCCATGGGTCCGACGGACTGATGGTGGTGGCAGGGATCAAACTCGATCTTGCCGGAGGCGGCCAGTTCTTCAGCCTCCTCGGGGGAATCCGCCAGGCCCTCATAGATCAGTCCTCCGATGACAGCGCCCCGCAAGGGTCCCGACATTCTGTCCCAGGTAATGGGCGGTCCGGCGTGCATGATCAAATGCTTATGCATGCCAGGGACGACATCCTTGGCAATGCCCATCCCGACCAGGGTCGGCTGAGCATTTTGGATGATCTCCAATACCTTCTTATTGGCTTCTTCAATAAACTGCATGATCTCTCCTTCTTTCTAGTTTAAGCAATCACTATTTTGAGCTCTTCAAACGACCCAGCAAGGCCGCCATTTTTTGATTGCCACCCGCGGCCGGTTTCCACTGGACCTGGATGGCCTCAACCTTCTGACTGGTCAGATCCTCGTAAAAGGATTCAAGACCCATATTAATCACTTTCAAATCTTGTTTAAACAAATCATTCACTGACATTTATCTGCTCCTTTCCTCAGATGCCGGCGGCTTTCATGATCAGGTCGACCAAACGGACCGCCTGCGCGTTGGATGGCATTACCGTGATGCCCGCCTGCTCAAGGCTGGCGATGGACTCATCCAGATTCTGCGGATCCTGATCGGTACCTGTGACCGAGGCAATGGCAATGAGATCCTTGCCGGATGTTTCAAGTCTCGCGCGAGCCTGGGCAACCGAGTCGGCTACCACGCCTGCCGCGTTTTCGTGTGATCCGTAACCCAATACGACGTCCACCAGAATAAGAGCAGTTGATTCATCGACATGGGTATCGAAGAACTCAGACCTGGTCAGGGGGTCGATCATGGGATGCGGCCTGCCTCTTGTGAACTGATCCTCACCCAAATCCAGACAAAGGTGCCCTTCCTTACCGGGCATGCGTTCCATGGCCTGATCCGGCGTCAAGGGAATATTGGAATAGATGACGTGGTCTGAGCCCAGATACTTAATGGCTTCATCGGTCAGGGTTCCTCCTGTGTAAAAAGCACGCAGGTATTTTTGATCCGGTTTCAATCGGGCGACCGCTTCCTTGACCAGCTGGTCGATGTCTTCTTGCGGCGCGTCAAATCCATCAAAATCGACTGGCGTCTCTTTCCTCAATACCGCAACTGCTTTTCTGGCGGCATCTTCCAGGCTGAGACAGGGAATCGCGCCTGCCTGCCTGATTGACTCGGCATCTCCTCCGATAAAGTCGATCACGACCGGTTTGTCGGATTTTGAAATCAGATCATAGATTTTTTTCTCCACGGATGGAGCCGGTGGTTTTGAGACCAGCACGATGACCTCTGTGTCAGGGTCGGCCATCAGCGCCTTGATCCCCTGGATCATCATGAGTCCCCCGATCGTCTCACTCAGATCGCGGCCTCCGGTTCCGATGACCTGGGACATACCCTCACCCAGTTGATGGATCCGGACAGTGATCTCCTGGGTCCCCGTTCCCGACGCGCCGACCAGGCCGATCCTGCCCCGCCTGACTACGTTGGCAAAACAAAGCGGCACCCCATTGATAATGGCGGTCCCACAATCGGGCCCCATCATCAGCAGCCCCTTGTCAACCGCCAGCTGTTTCAAACGAAGTTCATCCTCCATGGGCACGTTGTCTGAGAAGAGCATGACGTGCAGGCCTTGATTGAGCGCGTCTTCAGCCTCATTGGCCGCGTACTGGCCCGGGATGGAGATCTGGACCAGGTTGGCATCCGGCATGAAGTTCAACGCGGAGCGAAGCGTCGGCGGTTGGTATTCTCCCGCGTGAGCTTCTTTTTTGCGATTCAACTGCTCTTCAAATGAGCTGATCAGCTCATCCATGCTCACCTTGGATTCATCAAATTTGGCCGCAATAAACAAATCATTGGGTGTGACCTTCTCGAGCTCAGGCAAAAACATCTCCAGCATTTTCACCAAGTCGAGATTGAGGTCGGTCCCCATGCCGACCAGCACCTCTTCCACGCCATCCAGTTTTTTCATCTCACGCGAGATCAACATCAGCGTGACTGAATCGTAATAGGCGTTTTCTCTCACGATCACTTTAATCATTGACATACTCCTTTATCTTTATCCTGTATTCTTCTTCAATAAATCGTTCTGTCCCCTGCCTGCTTCAAATCGAAGCGGCTCTGCCCCCACCGGGGTCGACACGGCGGGCATCCTGCTCAGCGCGCAATAAAGGCCGAACAGGAAATCGGCGCCTGACGAAGCGCCGTAAACCAGGAGGCGCTCAACCAAGGGCTCCAGAGCCGCAAGGTCACCCCTGACGGTCGCCGCGAACGTGTCCAGATAGAGGCGGCCGGCATGCCCCCGCGCTGCCTGCCGGATCATCTGGCAGCTGATCAGATTGGTCTTCTCTTTGGCCAGGCTGACAACAGTCTCAAAAAAAGCGGCCGTCAGATCCCGGGATAGACTGTCTCCGGTCCGGTAAAACAAACTCAGGAGCAAAGCCGTCATAAAATCATCACAGGAAGGCGTCAAACCCGGTCCAAAACCGATCAATGCCCGAGCGAGCTGTCCTGCCCGTTCCAACCTGCCTTCTCCGTATGCGTCCAAAAACAAACTCAAATCCTCGAGGATAAATGAAGCGTACATATTCAGGGAAGGCGTTCTGCCTCCCCTTCTTTTTGCGGCCAAAACCGCTGCCAGTGAGGCGATCCCTTCCCGCTCCTCCTGTAGAAGTTTGTTTTCGATGTAGTCAAGCGCCAGACCCATTTCTTTACGATTCGGGTTCAGCGGGCTTTCAAGATTCGTTGGCCAGACTTCTGCCTGTCCTGCATCGATCAGGCCCTGATTCTCCGGCAGATGAAGGAAGGTTCCGGCGAGCCTGACGCGGTTTTTGCCTGCCAGCACAAGCTCTGAAAATCCCTGGATCAGCATGCCCATAGGCATCAGATCGCTGCCAGGCCCGGCCAGCGTGATGAGCATGCGCGACGGCGTCAAAAGGTTAATCGAATTCCTGAAGACAGAGTGCACCTGAAAGTCGGATTCCCCCAAGCTTGCAAGGTAATCCTTCAATTCACGGTCAATCCGGCTGGCAAGGAATACTTTCACTGAATCAGCTCCTTGATTTTCAGGGCCAGTTGAAAATTGAAGGCCGTCTCCGGATCACGCAGATCGATGCCGTAGACGTCCCGGATGCGGTTGATCCGATAGATGACGGTGTTGTAATGAGTGAACAACTGCTCAGACACACGTTTGAGATTACCGCCCGATTCGAAATAGGCGCGGATGGTTTCGATCAGATCTCCGCGCTGGGAGGCATCGTGCTCTTCAAGTGAACTCAATATGTCGTCCGCGTACGCCAGCGCGTCATCGCGAAGCAGGGGGTGCCCCAGGACCCTCAACAAGCCCAGATCATCGAAATAGAGGACGGAAACTTCACGCCCGCCCCTGCTTTGGAGGATACGGACCGTTTGCTCGGCCTGCTGAAGGCTGTCGGGAAGCGCCTGGTAGGAACCGACGCAGGAACCGACCCCGATTGAAGTATATTGGGCAATGTCCTTCTCTTCGGCACAGGCCAGGAGGATGCCGACAAATTGTTCACTCAGCGACTGACGACCCTCAATGGGACAGTCGCTGTCAAACTGAAGCAGGAAAATAGCCCGGTCGCTTTTGCGGGTCGATAGAAAATAGCCGCTGTACTCACGTTTGATACGGTTGGTCAAGTTAAGCATGGTCGTATTCAGGTTCTTGACCACCGCGGGAGACTTATTGGGGGCTGTCTGGAAGCGGCCCTCATGGTCGAGCGCCAGCATGATGATCTGGCTTGGGAGTTCCGGGTGGAAGAGATAATAATCCGCGCTGTCAATTGCCTTTGACTGCTCGCGGGGGTCCTCACTCAGCAACTGCTCCAAAAAAGTAGTCTGGTGGACATTCTCACGCTCGACCAGGGTTGTCCGGTTGAGGATGTCCAGAGCGATCAGGGTCGAGGTCGACTCAATCACAAAAAGATCCTGGGGCCGCAGGCTTCCATCAGTGTCCCAGATAAAAATACTGCCGTAATGGGTGTTGTCAAAATGAATGGGGATGGTAAACCGTCTCAAGCCCTTGCCGATGGTCGTCACCTCGAGTCCCCTGTCCTTTTCCGGCTTATGGTCACGCCGGAGCAGGTCGGACGCCATCAGGGCCCGATAATCCTCCTCAATCCGGCGTTCCTTGACCGGATCCGGACAATAGTAGTAAACATCGTGAAAAAGATCATCACTGATGACAACAGGAGCGCCCGTCGCCAGATAGATCTGCTCAGCGATCGCCTGCATACCCTCATGGCGAAGCATGATTTCCCTCACTGTATGATTGAAATCATTGATCCGGGACAAAAGACGTGTTTGTTCCCCGATAATGTGGTTGAAAATCTCTTTGATCAGTTCACCGTAAGGGACATTCTGCGGCACTCTGATGATGGGAAAGTCGATCCCGTCCGCGATGGTCAGCACGCTTTCAGGCACCTGGCTGATGTAGCGCTGGGTTTTGATCCCCAGTCCGCAAACTCCTTTTGCCTTGAGCTGGGGAATCAGCCGTTCGAGTACCGTGAGGTCGTCGCTGAAAGTAAAAGCAGTCGTCAGCAGGAGCTCACCGGGCCGCACCCACTCGATGATGTCCGGCACCTCCATCACATTGACCGAGACAATGCTGTTGCTGAGCCCCCGATGACCGGCGAGCACCTCCGCTCCCTGGAGCAGATCGACCTGCAATATATCCCGGAGTTGAATGGTGAGCTGTTTCTGATCCATTTGGCTGACTCTCTTTCACTCATATTTTACACAAAACAATCAACACTTCGTTTATCATCGAACAACAGAATTTATCCATACTTTCTCACTTCATCTATTATACAAGTACAATTCACTTCCTGTCTTGCCCTGCCAGATTTGCATAATTGGCACAAATCACATCCTTTCTGTGACTTTCGCTGTCAATTTTCGGCCGGACCCGCGAAAACCCTTGCGGCACTGACTTTTCACCAATCAAAAACAATTGTAGTTAATTGCTAAATTCGTGCCATCGCTCTTTGCTATATTGTAAGCAATCACAACGTGTTTCTGGTTCAATCATGGTAAAATTAAGGTAATCTGCACAAGGGCAAATGCTCTTGTGCAAGACATTGGTTTTAAATGCGGAAAATAGATTCGCTTAATTAAAGGAGGTTATCCGTGCTAAGTCAATTTGATTATGTCAAACCGCTTGTGCTGGACCAAGCCCTGGATGCATTGTCACGTGACGGTGACACTTACATCCTGGCAGGCGGGACCGATCTTTTGATCGCCCTTCGCCACAATCTGATCGATGCCAAACATATCGTCGATATCAAGGCCATTCCGGAACTGGACGTCTTCCATTTCGAAGAGGGAAAGGGACTGGAAATCGGCGCCAATGTGGTCGTCAATCAACTGATTGATTCGGACCTGGTCAGGGACAAGTACAAGGCGCTGTATGACGCGGCGTCCGTGCTGGCAAGCTACCAGCTCCGAAACCGCGCGACATTGGTCGGCAACCTTTGCAACGCGTCACCAGGCGCCGACCTGCCGCCCGCGCTTCTGATCTACGACGCGACCGTCAAGATCGCCAGCAGCCAGGGCGAGCGCACCGTTGCCCTGAAAGATTTCTTTACAGGGGTCAAGAAGACACAACTTGCGAAAAATGAACTGGTTGTCTCCGTCTTTTTACCTGATCCCGGCAAAGACGACAAGAGCTGCTATATGCGGCAGACCAGACTCAAGGGTCATGACCTCTCCACCGTAGGGGTTGCCTGCCGTCTGGACGGCCAGGGGAAGGCCGCGATCGGAATCAACGCCGTCGCTATCACCCCCCTCCGCCTGTCGGCCTTGGAAGATCAGTTGAATGCCAAGGGGCTGAACGAGGAATCGGTTCTTTGGGCAGCAGAAGAAATCAAAAACCACATCAAGCCCATCTCCGATGTTCGTTCATCGAAAGAGTACCGGCTTCATATGGCAGGCGTACTCTTGCGGCGCTGCCTGCAACAATTAATGGATTAAGGAGGCCAATGCATGACCACACATGACGATAAAGATATCTGCGCCATGGAATCAGCCCATGTCGAGTCACAAAAAAGACGCGTCGTTCTGAGCCTGCGTGTGAACGGACAAGCTGTCGTGGAGGAAATAGACCCCACCATGCTGCTCCTTCACTTTCTGCGCGACAGATTGAAGCTCTTCGGTGCCAAGGAATCTTGCGGTGAAGGCGAGTGCGGTGCCTGTACGATTATTTTAAACGGCGAAGCCGTTACTTCCTGCCTGGTTCTGGCCGTTGAGGCCCAAGGCGGCGACGTGCGGACCGTCGAGGGATTATCCCAGGGCGGGGAGCTCAGCATCCTCCAGCAGGAATTCGTGTTCAAGGATGCGCTCCAGTGCGGATTCTGCACCCCCGGCATGCTCATGTCGGCACGCGCCCTGCTTGACCGCAACCCGGATCCTTCCGATGAGGATATCAAGGAAGGGTTGGGAGGCAACCTCTGCCGCTGCACCGGCTATCAGCAGATTTTCGACGCCGTCAAACGCGCGGCGAAACGCGAAAGAGAGGAGTTGAAAGGTTCATGACTCATTCTGAATTGGAAAATTGCACCTATCAGGCACACGGCGACTACGAGTCCTCCTATAAACACGTTGGTCAGCCTTATGTCAGGAAAGATGCAGTTGAAAAAGTAACAGGTCAGGCTCGCTATGCCTTTGACCTTGAAATACCCGGCATGCTCCACGCAAAGACCTTGCACTCACCTCATGCCAGGGCAAAGATTGTCTCGATCGATACCAGCAAGGCCGAAGCCCTGGTTGGGGTCAAGGCCATTGTGACAGGTGAAGGCACCGATATTCTGGTCGGCCTTTACATGCAGGACAAGCTGGCCATCGCCAAGGGTGAAACGCGCTATCAGGGAGAAGTGGTGGCCGCGGTCGCGGCGACGACGGAAGCAATCGCCGAACAGGCGATTTCACTGATTGAAGTTGAATATGAAGTGCTGGAGCCCGTCCGCAACCTGGACGACGCATTGGAAGCCAAGATCCTGGTGCATGAGAACATCGCCGAGATCAAGCACATTGAGGGAGTCTTCTTCCCTCAGCCAAACTCCAATATCGCCAGCCTGAACAAAAGCCTGAAAGGGGATCTTGAAGCGGGATTTGAAGAAGCCGATCTGGTGGTCGAGAATGAATTCACACTGCCCGCCGTGGCCCACGTACCGCTTGAGACACACGTGGCCATCGTACAGGCCGACCCCTACTCAGACCGCATCCGGATCTGGACTTCGGCCCAGTCGCCTTTCGCCCTGCGCCAGCTGATGGCATTCAGCTTCGGCGTCAAGGAATCGGACATTGAAGTTCACATTCCTTTCGTCGGTGGCGGTTTCGGCGGCAAAGCCGGCATCCATCTTGAGCCTCTGGTCACCCTCCTGTCGAGGGCCAGCGGCGGCTTGCCCGTCAAGCTTCGCATGACCCGGGAGCAGGAATTCAATTACCTGCCGACACGAGCCGGTATGCGCGGCAGAATCAAGACCGGTGTCAAGAAGGATGGCAGCATGGTGGCGTCCGACATCGTCTACGACTGGGACAGCGGCGCTTACGCCGACTACGGCGTCAACGTCGGCAAGACGGCTGTTTATGGCGGTCTTGGACCCTATGATGTAGACAACGTCTCCATCGTCTCCAATACCATTTATACCAACAAGGTGTTCAGCACCGCCTACCGCGGCTTCGGCCACCTTGAGACCCTGTGGACGGTCGAGCGTCAGATGGACATTCTGTCCCAGAAACTGGGCATCGACCCTTACGAATTCCGCATGATGAACATGCTTCGCCCCGGCGACACCACTGTCACCGGCGAACTGATGACCCGCAGCACCGGCTGCCCCACCGACTGTCTATCGGCGGTAGTCAAGGAGATCGGCTGGACTGGCCGTAAGAGCGAGGAAGATCGTCAGCGCGAGTGGAAGACCGGCAAGATCCGGGGCAAAGGCTTCGCCATGATCCAGAAGGCCCCCGCCATGCCGCCCAACACCGCGACAGCGGTCGTGATGCAGATGTCCGGTGACGGACACGTCAAGATCATGATCGGAGCCATCGACTACGGTCAGGGGGCGCTGACCGCCATCGCCCAGATCGCGGCCCAGGAACTTGATT
>LSQX01376848.1_pt1 | contig 12309 bp, 10 predicted proteins | sample 654561 | NCBI WGS metagenome assembly LSQX01 (sample SAMN04489861, study PRJNA283612) | anaerobic digester metagenome | isolation source: 4 biogas reactors fed with cattle manure at either 37C or 55C with and... | place: Denmark: Kongens Lyngby | collected 2014 | reverse complement strand
AGGCGAGTCATGATCAATATGTTGCAATTTATTTGCCACCCGGAACGATTAATCTGATAGAATGGTATTCATGTAAGCTTGAAGCTTTTGATGCATCCACGAATATTGCGGTCATCTCTGTCGCAGCCTATAATGTTAATCCTGCTATTCGAGTTGATTACTCTGGTGCAGAGAAAGACTGGTCAGATACAAGGGTTTACGATGTTGCTCCCAAGTAATAACTATTCCGTACTAAGTTTTTTAGAAGATAATTCATAATAAGGACTCGCACGTCGAGTCCTTATTTTAATTTGAGAAAGTGTGATAAACTATTCAAAAAATACAAGAGGTTCGATTATGTACATTTCCGAGATATTACGAACAGCAAAGCCTTCGCTTTCTTTTGAAGTTTTCCCGCCCAAAACAGACGATACCTATGGGACGGTCAGCCAATCAGTCGGAGAGTTAGCATCCCTTAAGCCGGATTTTATGTCGGTGACTTACGGTGCAGGGGGTGGGACTTCTAAGAACACGGTACGCATCGCACGAGAACTACAGGAGTTACACGAGATGACCGCCCTGGCGCACCTCAGCTGCGTGTCTTCGACACGCGAAGAAATTTTCGCAATTATGGAGCAACTCCGGAACGCAAACATAACCAATATATTGGCGCTCGGCGGAGATCGTGTCGCAAGGTCGGATAAAGAATCTTGCCCGGATGACTACCATTATGCGTATGAATTGGTTCGAGATATCAAGGAAGTTGGTTCATTTTGTATCGGCGCAGCATGTTACCCGGAGGGGCATATCCACAGCGAGAGCCAGGAGGAGGATATGCGTTATCTGGCCAACAAAGTGCAATATGGTGTCGACTTTCTGATTTCGCAGATGTTTTTCGACAATGATGCATTTTACAAGTTCATCGATAGACTCCAAGCAGCCGAAATATGCACTCCGGTTTTGGCCGGAATTATGCCGGTCGTATCCGCCAAGATGATTGATCGAATGCTGAGCCTTTCGGGTACAAAGCTGACACCAAGACTTCAGCAGTTGGTCGAGAAGTGGGGAGACCGTCCTGAAGACATGCAAAAAGCTGGGGTCGATTATGCGTCAGACCAAATTCTCGATTTGGTAAGCAATGGCGTTCGCGGTATACACTTATACACAATGAATCGCCCGGAGGTTGCTCGTAATATAATGGAGAACACGAAGCTTACTGCGAATTGATAGTGCGATTGCTGCGCGGGTGATAATTGGTTTCGGCTTTTAAGAGATTACTGGCTACGACAGTGCTCGGTTTATCAAAAACTTCATCAATGGCCCCGGCTTCGACGATTCGTCCGTCATCCATGATGGCGACACGATGACAGATTGATCGAACGACGCTGAGATTATGAGATATAAAGAGAAACGCGACACCCTTCTCGCGGTTGATTTTAAAAAGCAGTTCGAGAATCTGTGCCTGAACGGACGCATCTAGTGCTGAAACCGGCTCGTCGGCAATAATGAGTGATGGTGACAGCATAAGGCTGACAGCAAGGGCGACGCGTTGGCGTTGGCCCCCGGAGAGCTGATGGGGGTAATAATGCTGGTATTTGGAACCTAATCCAACATCCGAGAGCATTTGAAGCACACGTGTTTTGCGCTCGATTCGATCGCATATCCCATGAATACGAAGCGGTTCCTCCAACAGCCAACTGATAGTTTTGGCTGGATTCAAAGAATTGTACGGGTCTTGAAAAACTAATCCGACAGAGCAGCGCTTCATTTTTTTTCGCTGTGAAAAATCAGCCATTATTCGACCGTTTTCGGTGATTGTTCCATTCGTTGCAGAAATCAGCCCAGTCAGAACGCGCGTCAGCGTAGTCTTACCGCATCCGGAAGACCCGATTAGTCCCAAGATTTCTCCCGGGTATATGTCAATGTTAACATCACGCAAAACTTCGTGATAACGAGAGGCTCCGAAAAAAATGGAATCGTTGTATCCGGTATTTAGGCCTTTGATCTGAATAAGCGGCGGATTATCATCACTGTAATTGGTTTCTTGCTTAACTCTTGGTGTGCGGACAGCGCGAGCACTTCTTATCAGCTTGGCGGTATGTGGGTGAGTCGGGGAATGAAGAATGTCTTTTGGAGTTTCTAGTTCTACAATTCGACGGTTGTGCATGACGGCGACACGGTCACAGATTCGTTCGACCAACATGAGGTCGTGAGAAATAAATAAGACCGACAAGTTAAAACTTCGGCTGATTCGCTTGAGTTGGTCAACAATTTGGGATTGGGTGACTGTGTCCAAGGCAGTAGTCGGTTCGTCGGCAATCAGAAGAGTCGGCTTAAGTAGAAGGGTACCCGCAATCAACGCGCGTTGTCGCTGTCCCCCCGAAATTTGGTGAGGAAAAGCGTTGTATATTCTGAGCGGGTCGGTGAAGCCGACATGTGCGAGCATTTCCAGGATGCGAGACTTTCGGCCATCTGCATGCTCTTTAGGAAGAAGCGGATTTGAGTGTGATGTAAGGACTTCGTTTAGATGCTTTCCAATAGTCATGAGAGGATTGAAAGAGGAAAGAGGTTCTTGGAAAATCATGCCGATTTTGTCACCTAAGAGTTTGCGTCGGTCACTTGGTTTCAACTTCAATAGATCCTTGCCGTCGAACATAATCCGGCCGGAAGTCACTTCGGCGTTTTCGGGAAGAAGGCCGGCGACAGCTAAGGCGGTCATTGTTTTTCCTGAACCGGAATCTCCGACAATACCGAGAACTTCTCCTTTTCTAAGATCAAAGGTAAGATTTGACAGAACGTTGTGACCGGAAGCGCGGTTTGCGTCAGGAAAGGTAAGTGATAAATTTTCGACCAGCAAAACAGGCTCAGATAAGTAAGTCATTTTGCATGCCTCCCTAACCCGAATCGTATCGAAATACCTTCACTTAGAAAATATAGGCCTAAAATATAGAACAACAGTGAAAGGGACGGGAAAATGATGGTCCAAGGGGCTTCCAATATGTAACTTTGAGCATCTTTAAGCATTTTACCCCAGCTGGCGTATGGTGGCTGAATGCCTAAGCCGAGATAGCTCATGCCGGCTTCAGAAAGCGCCATGTTTGCAAGACCGATGACCACGGCCGGTATGAGCTGCGGCATGAGGTTGGGAAAGATATGAATAAGGACTAAACGAATGGGTCTGACCCCTATGATTGATGCTTGGAGAATGAATTCGCGATCTTTGAGTTGGCGAATTCCTGTGCGAAAAACTCGAGCGTAACTCGGGAAAAAAACGATCCCCAGAGCCCAGATGATATTATAAACGCCTGAGCCGTAAACTGCGACAAAGACTAAAGCGAGAAGAACGCCCGGAAAGGCCATGACCGAATCGGATAAGAGCATGACGACGTTATCCACCCAGCCGCCAAAGTAGCCGGCAATGGAGCCGAATAATCCGCCCAATGTCAACGCAATGAGAACCCCGAAAACGGATACAAGCACCGTCAGTCTGGCCCCTTCGAGAGTGCGACTGAACACATCGCGACCGAAGTGGTCGCATCCGAACAAATGCTCGGCGGACGGCGGTGCGAATTTAGAAGCATAAACAGTAGCCTGAGTGTCATAGGGCATATAAATAAAAGAGAGCAAGATGGCCATGACTACAAAAGACGAAAAAATACCGCCGATGGTCAAATATAGTTTGTAAGCCGGTACCGGTGTGATGCGAATCATTTGTCCCCCTACTTAAGCCGTATCCGCGGATCAATGAGGCTGTGCATGATATCAGCGATAAAATATACCACAGCAATCATTCCGGCGAGATAAATAATAATCCCCTCGGTTAATGGAAAATCTCTGCTGCTTATGCCCTGCAGCAATAATCTCCCGATGCCGGGCAATCCGAAAACTTGCTCGACAATGAGACTGCCGCCCAAAATATCTGCGGAGATGATTGCGAATACGGTGATGACCGGCACTAACGCGTTCGGAAGAATGTGCTTGCGCATGACGTCTGAGTCGCTGAGACCATGGCTTTTGGCGGTTCGAACGTAGTCCTTTTCCTTTTCTGAAAGAATAGAGGAACGAATAAACTTGAGTGCCATTGCAATCTTTGGCAGCGCGATAGCAATCGATGGCATAATCAAGTAGCCGATAAATCCCCAAAAATCTTGGTTGTGGGACACGAATCTGCCGACCTGGAAAAGATTAAGACCAATGCCGAAAATGAGAGTCAAAAACAATGATAAAACAAATGGCGGAACTGCGAAGAAAGAGTGGGTGACGACGGATACCACATGATCTGTGAATTTTCCGGGTCGCCGCGCTGCAATCATCGCAAGCGGGAAAGACACAATCATGGTCATAAGTAAAGATATAACTGAAAGGGCTAGCGTAACGGGAAGTTTTTGGGCAATCAAATCGGTGACCGGAGTCTTAAAACTTAAAGATTCGCCCATATCAAGAGTTAATGCACCACCGAGCCACTCGAGATATCGAACACCCAGTGGCCGGTCGAGCCCCAGCTCTTCACTTAGAAGCGATACTTGCTCAGGGGTGGCATTCGGCCCCAGAATAATTCGTGCAGGATCACCGGGCACAATCCAGAACGCGGCAAAGGTTATGATCGAAACCAATACAAGCGTCAATATGAGCTGTATAAATTTTTTCGCAATATAACCCATAATACCCCGAATCGCGCAACTTATATCCGAATAGCTCGCAAAGCAAAATGATTATTCTGTGAAATAGACCGTAGACATGTCTTGCACATATATAGGATACACTAGATATCCGCTAATTTCATTCTTAACGGCCACGATATTTTTGGGATCTTGCAGGTAAACCGATGCGTAGTCGCTCACGAGAAATTGTTGCAATTGCTTGTAGAGAGCGATTCTTGATTCGAGACTGGTCTCGGATTGAATTTGTGAAAAAATAGAATCAAAGGCAGGGTTGACGTAATTGATGAAATTGCCGTCGGAGGTGCTGACATATCGACTCAGAACATCTCTAGGCGTGTACTCTGAGGTGAGCGCAATTACAGTAGCATCGAAATTGCGGCCCTGATATACATCGCTGAGCCATGTTGCCCAATCGACTGACACGATATCCAGCTTGATGCCGACCCGTGCGAGTTGATCGGCAATAACAATTGCCGTGTCAACATGAATCTGATAGTTTGAAGGCACCTTAACCGTGGCGGTAAAGCCGTCCGGGTAGCCCGATTCGACCAGAAGCGCTTTGGCCTTCTCTGGGTCATATGTAATGGTACCGTCAACACTCGAATCATAGTACTCACCCATAGCAGGAGACATTCCGGTAGTAAGAAGTGTGCTTTGGCCTTCCATGATTAAGTTAGAGAGATCCTGACGATCAATGGCGAAATTAACGGCCTGACGAACGAGAGGATCATCAAACGGTTCGGCGGCATTGTTGAGCGCCAGGACTTGGACCATGTTGGTGTTGCCCGAAAGAATCTGATACTTGTCTTTAATTTGATTGGCTTTGTCGGCAGTCAAATAAGGGAAAATGTCGATGGAGCCGGATTGCAGTTCGAGGAAAGCAGCATCCATACCGGCAGTGACTTTGAAAGTGACTTTGTCGAGATAGGGAAGATCTTCTTGCCAATAATCGGAATTTTTCTCAAGAACAACGGACTCGCCAACACGGTATTCGACGTACTTAAACGGCCCGGTACCAATCGGTGTTAACCCGATATCCGGGACCGATTCCGGAATAATTGCCACGGCAAAGAATGGAATCATCTCTGCATCCGGGGACGAGAACTCGATGGTCACTTCGTTGTCACCGCTGATTCGGACATCCTTGATACCGGCAAGATCCGGTTTTAGAGGGGTGCCGTTCAACAGTCCGGAGGCTCTTTTGAGAGAATATACAACGTCTTCAGGCGTCATCGTGGTTCCGTTATGGAACTTGACATCTGTTCGGATCGAAAATACGTATGTAGTGGCATCTTCGGAAATCGTATAGTCAGTAGCTAAAGCCGGAATGAACAGACCGTCAGAAGTACATTTGACCAGTCCCTCGAAAATATTGAAAAGGATTTCTTCGTCTCCGGCGGCGACTACGGTATGCGGATCAAAAAGACTCGGCTCCTGAGTGATTCCGACGATTAATTCGCCGCCATAACGAGTCCCTTTTTGAGAAGACGATCCGGAAGATGTCTCGACGGGCTTATGGCAACCGAACAGTGTCATCCAGAGCAATAGAATCATTATTGCTGCGAAAATGCGAGCAAATGTGCTTCTTCTTGCCGATTTAGGGGAGCGAACGGTAAAATTTTGCATTAAAGACTCCTTGTCTGTGAGAAGGCGCGTTTAGCCGACTAAGTGACTCAATATTTATTAATACATTTTATACGCATCATGTAAAAAATCAACTTTGGAAGAACTCTCCATGTCGGAAAAAGCGAAGAAAAGAACGGTAAAATCGTTGGATTTGATGTTTATGTCATTGTTCGAGCCGAATTTCATAAAGAATTTGGTTATTTCGACATGAAATTTTCGAGTATTTTTTGTGAAGAATAGCCTTGGAAGATTTGAATTTTAAGTTGCACAGTGTAACATTGAGTATATGAAGTTTCAGTCGTTCACATATAGAATTATCAGTCAGCGGAGCAAACAACAATGCATCTTCAGATGGGAAAATACAGACGATATTGTTTAAATAGAATCACTTTTTTAAGAGGTATGGCCGTGTGCATTCTATTGGCGATATCAGTATCGGGTTGCCGGGACTCGGTTCTGGAACACGAAGATAACACTTCTCAAACCATTACTGCGCAACAAATCCAAGACCAAATGCGTCCCCAGAACTGGCTTGGTAAATATCAAACGATTCAGCCGGAACTCATTATTAATAAGATTAATACGCTCCGGGCCAGTGCGGGCTTAAGTGTCCTTGAACGAGATGAGGAAGCGGATCGATGGGCTGAAGTGAGGGCGGCCGAAATCATTTTTGATTTTTCTCACGATCGACCGGATGGCGGGGATATGATTACGGCTTATAACGGAGAAGTGCCAAAGTCATATGGCCAAGGCATTGCAAGAGGACATCAAGATGCCGAGGGACTTGTTTATGAGTGGTTGGAGTTGCCTTGGCAAGAAGACAACATATATGGCATAACGTATACGCACATTGGGTGCGCTGTCCTCGAAAATAACGACAGGCTCTATTGGGTGGTCGTATATCTTGAAGAAACGAAGTCGTGAGTCATACAATAAGGGTTCTCTAAAAGTTGATGCTTGACGCTCACGAATTAATTAAATACTCTTAATAGGGAATTTACCATTTTGATAAACGAACAAACATACATTCAAGAATCATGTTGCAGTGAGGTGGAAGATGGTCGTTTGCAATCGTTGCGGTTCAGAAGTTCATGGCAATACTTTTTGTTCCGAATGCGGCGCTTCTCTTGTTAATGCATCTTTTGATGTTACCAACAAGAAAATTCAGACGATGGATACGGAATCTCAAACGTCCCCGATTCCCTCGCAAGGCGATAGTTCAGATTCGATGTATTCCGGAGAGGTGCCCTCTCAAGTCGGAAATGCCGCATCAACTCGCGAAATATACGAGTCGATGCCCAACCCATCAAATCAGATTATCTTTGCGGTAACGCTTTTGATCGTAGAGATCATTTGTTGTTGTTGCGGCGGATTCATTGCCGCCATTTTTGCCGGCATTGCACTTCATTATGCACGTAAGGTAGAGATGACTTCTGACAGAGACAAGGCGAAAGATTTTATTGAGAAGGCGAAAACACTCAACTTGGTGTCTCTTTTTGTTTTCGTTTTTTGTCTTCTGGCAGTCATCGCGGCCGCTGTTCTTAGTTTATACTTGAAATGAATTTGATATGAGGCGTCAAGGCGACAAATAGTTGTTGTGGAGTTTCAAGACTGACGTATTAACATACTGTGAAGATGAGTGCCGCGCCAAAGGATTCGTTGTATAATCAAGTTTAATAGAAATTATTAATTACAGAGGTGGCAGCTATGAAGAAGTGTCCGGTTTGTGGTGTTATGATGGGCGATAATGTAGCTCGTTGTTTTATGTGTAAGTATGATTTCCAGAAAGCTGCCCGAGAGGGTGAAGACGTTGCGAAGCAAGAAGCAACGCAGCACATCAAAAAGGCGGATGAAGAAGTTAATACCCGTGTAGCGGAAAAGAAAGCGGAGGAAGAACGCTTTTTAGAGGAGATAAAGGAGCGCAATCAGCGCGAGCTTGAAGCGCTCAACCAAAAGCTTGAAGAAGAAAAGATTCGCATTGAGTCTGAATATGTTGAAGTTCGAAAGAAAGCCTTGGAGCAGAAATCGAAGCTTGAGAAAGAATTGGACCTTGTTCGGAACCAGATAAGCACCGAGAAAAATAAGATTACGGAGTTCTCTGCTGAAGGGCAGAAAATCATTGAAGAAGCGCGGAAGGCAGCCGAAATTGAGAAGGAACGTATTCTCAACGAAGCACAGTCCCAGACTGAGAAATTAGCGCATCAAGTTCAAAGGGAATATAAAGAAGCGATGGCACTGAAGCAACAAATGCTTGAGGAAGCCAAGATCGCAGAGGAAACGGCGATTAAGCTCAGAGAAGAAGCGCAGGCTGCTACTTCTGAGAAAGAAACTATCGAAAAAGAAATTATTGCGTTGAAGGAAAGTTTTGATGAAGTCACGAGCTCTGCTGCGGAACTTGCACGCTCCGAGGCTATCAAAGCAAAGCAGGATGCCTTGGCTGAAGAAGAAGCCAGGCTTGCCGAGGCAGAAACAAAGCGTAAAGAGATACTTGCTCAGGCAGAAGCGGTATCCAGGGAAATTGATCAGACGCGCATTCAAGCTGAAAGCGAGCTAGGTCTTTATATTGCTGAAGCAAAGAAGTCTATCGCCGAAGCGGAAAAGGCTCAGGAAGAACATGAAAAATTAGCCGAAGAAATTAATCAAATGAGTGCTCAGAAGAAGGAAATCGAAGATGAGTACATGCAGATTTCTGATAAACTGCAAAAAGCTCAAGAGGAAAACGCACTTATCTTTGCTGATGCGGAGAAAGCTAGAAACGAGGCCCTTGAAGAATCTGAGCGCCTCAAGTCCGAGGCGACGACGTTGCTTGAACAAGCACAACAAGAAGCCGAGCAGAAGTTGGCTGAGTCATCCAAGCTAAAGCAAGAAATCGATATGCAGGTAAATGCGCTGGTTGCTGATTTTGAAAAAGCTCAAGAGAATTATGAGACTGAGACCTCTCGAATGTCCGAAGAGCTTAATGAGGCAAGAGCGATTATAGAGGATTCGAAAAAGGCGCTCAAATCTGCCGAAGTTGAGGCAGAAGTCATTATTTTCGAAGCGGAGAAGCGTGCAATTACGCTTAAGGAGCAAGCAATCAGCGAAAGTGAAAAGGGCAAGATGGAGAAGCTTATGAAGGAGAAGGATCAGCAAATTCAAGAAATGAGCGAAGCAAAGAAAGATGCCGATAAGAAGATTTCGCTTCTCGAGGAGCAAATTGAAGATTTACGCAAGGCCATTGAGGACATCCGTTTGATGGGTCCTTCTTCTTCCGGTTCGGCATACGAAGCTATGGATTACGAAGTCGAGACGATTCAGCATAATGTGAGCGGAGAAGTCGATGCAGCGGCCATGGCCAAGATTTTATCATCACGTGCCAAAGATGGATGGAAGTTGCACAGTCTGATTAATGACGAGGGTGGACGTATGTTGGCCTCGATGGGAACCAATGCTTCTTTTTCGCTGGCTTCCGGAGCTAAGATGAAGGAAGATCGCGTTATTATGGTTTTTGAAAAGCCAAAGGCAAAGTAATAATTCTTAGCCGGACATCGGAATCAAGTTTTATACATATACATGCATTCAAGCCGCCCTTACCGGGGCGGTTTCTATTTGCCCGAACCGCAACAATTCAATCTTGGAATATAGTCAAATCGGCAAATTAACGAGAAAACAAGGCCTCCTTTTTGTGGATATTGTTGGTGCTACATAGTATAATGCCAATATTAGCTTATCCAAGGAGGAACAGATACATGATGAATTATCCGGCGGACAAGATCCGTAACATCACCCTTTTGGGGCATGGCGGATCCGGTAAAACAGCGCTTGCTGAGGCAATGTTGTTTTGTGCAAAATCAATTGATCGACTCGGACGCGGTACAGACGGAAATACAACAATGGACTTTGATCCCGAAGAGATCAAGCGACAAATTTCGATTAACACCACAGTCGCGACGTGTGAGTGGAAAAATACAAAGATGAACATTATCGATACGCCCGGTGATTTTGATTTTTTGGGCGAGCTTATGGCAGGTATTCGTGTTGCTGATAGCGGAATAATTATGATAAGTGCGAAGGGTGGCACATCGGTCGGATCAGAGAAGGCGATTCGTCTTCTCAAGAAGCGCAAGGTGCCATTTTTATTTTTTATGAATCGCATGGACGAGCCGAATGCAGACTTTGAATCTGTTGCAGCTCGGATGCGAGATAATTACGGACCGAGTGTCATTCCACTCTCGCTTCCGATTATGCAGGGTGATAAGATGGTTGGCATCGTAGATGTCATGAACAAGCGTGCCTTTTCGATTGATGATAAGAGCGGCGATTCTAAGGAAATTCCCTTGCCGGAGGCATTTGTCGAGCGTGTCGATAAATTGCAAAATGAAGTCAATGAAGTCGTTGCTGAGAGCGATGAAGAGTTGATGGAAAAGTACTTTTCCGGCGAACCGTTTACCGAAGACGAATTTAGACGTGGTGTACATGCCGGTTTTCGTGACGGAAGTTTGCACCCGATTTACGTTGGATCTGCATTTAAGAATTGGGGCGTAGAGTTCCTGATGAATTGTATTTCTAAGGATACTCCGCCTGCCGAGGAGAAAGAGAATATTGAAGCGGTTAAGCCGGATGGTGACAAAGTGTCTTTGGCGTGTAAAGAAAACGGCCCATTGGCGGCGTTTGTTTTCAAGACAATAGCGGACCCGTTTGTTGGCAGAATCAGTATTTTTAGAGTCTATTCCGGAACGCTTAAGGCTAACGGCTCTGTTTACAATGCGAACAAAGAAAAGGAAGAACGTATCGGCGGCTTATTTTATATGGTCGGCAAGAAGCAGATTCCGACGGACATGATTGGCCCCGGAGATATAGGCGCGGTGGCCAAGTTAGTCTTGACACAGACCAATGACACATTATGTGATAAATCAAATCCAATGCAGCTTCCTGCGGTCGCTTTTCCAACACCCTGTTTATCCATGGGCATCATTCCCAAGAACAAGGGCGAAGAGGATAAGATTATGTCCGGCCTCAACAAGCTTTCTGACGAGGATCCGGTCTTCACGGTATACAACGATCCCGAAACGCATCAGATGGTCATATCCGGTCTCGGAGAGCAACAGCTTAACGTTTTGAAAAGTAAGCTCAAGAGCAAGTTTAACGTGGATTCAGAACTTGAGACGCAGCGTATGCCTTACCGGGAGGCCATCCGAAAGAAGGTCAAAGTTCAGGGCAAACACAAAAAGCAATCCGGAGGACATGGTCAATATGGCGATGTTTGGATTGAGTTTGAGCCGACGGATTCGGAGTCGCTTGTGTTTGAAGAGAAGGTCTTTGGTGGCTCTGTTCCGAAGAATTTCTTTCCAGCGGTTGAAAAGGGATTACAGGACGCAGTTTTGAAGGGTGTCTTGGCGGGGTTCCCCGTTGTGAATCTGAAGGCAACATTGGTTGACGGTTCATACCATGATGTTGACTCTTCAGAAATGGCGTTTAAGATTGCTGCAAGCATTGCCTTTAAAGCCGGTATGCAGCAAGCCGGCCCTGTTTTACTTGAACCAATCAGCACCGTCGTTGTCCATATCCCGGAGGATAAGCAGGGCGACATCATGGGTGATATGAATAAGCGCAGAGGTCGTATCATGGGCATTGATGCAGATGAGGATGGTTCGGTGATTACTTCCGAAGTACCGACTGCAGAAATGGTCAGTTATGCAACGGATCTGAAGTCGATGACACAAGGTCGTGGATGGTTTACAATCTCTCATGCGCGTTACGAGCAGGCACCGAGTGATGTTTCGGCAAAGGTTATTGAAGAGCACAAGGCAACTGAGGAAGGCTGACCGGATGTTGCGCAAACATTTGCGTGAGAGGACCAGTCTTTAGCGAAAAAGCGGTTTTGAGCCGCAGTACCGAGAATTGGACGCCAATGAAGTCAAGCACTGTTTTTTTGTTGGGTCTGGGACTTGATACTGCGGTTTTCTATTGCTGTGCGACGTCTCGTATCCATATAGAAACGATGGGTGTCATGAATATTGATACAATGCAGTAAGCGTAGCTCGTGTTGTTATTTTTATTATAG
>LSQX01270015.1_pt1 | contig 12310 bp, 5 predicted proteins | sample 654561 | NCBI WGS metagenome assembly LSQX01 (sample SAMN04489861, study PRJNA283612) | anaerobic digester metagenome | isolation source: 4 biogas reactors fed with cattle manure at either 37C or 55C with and... | place: Denmark: Kongens Lyngby | collected 2014 | reverse complement strand
CCTATGATATGGAAGAAGCATCTTGCCGTGCTCATGGAGTAAAGAAATATGAGCAATTGAGGAAGAAAGAAACAGATCCGTACAAATTAAAAAATAAGTTATTTACATTTTTGTCTTCTAAAGGCTATGACTATGATTTAGTAAATAGTATCATGGGAGAAATCTTAACAAGTAAGAAGGATTAGGACTGCTGAGGCAGTCCTTTTTTCAATTCTTAATTATTTCTTAAATCAATGGGAATAATTATGGTTTTAAGGTTCTAGTTATAAAATACTCCTATACTAAGAAAAATTATAAGAATTTAACAATGTTGCTTTACTCTTTTTGGAACGAAGCTTTGTAGTATATGCAGGGGTTTTAATAGATTGGAGAAGATGAGTAATGAAAGATAAAATTTATATTGGTTTAGATGTAGGATCCACAACGGTAAAAGCTGTGGTTTTGGATAAGAATAAAAAAATAATTGATAGTTCCTATGAGCGGCATTTTTCTGATATTCGTAGTACAGTAGTGCAGGTGGTAAAGAGAATTTATGAGGCTCATGGCGATTGTTTAGTCCATATTTCTGTAACGGGTTCTGGCGGTTTATCCGTAGCATCATGGCTAAGGATTGATTTTATTCAAGAAGTCATGGCTTCTACAAGAGCTGTAGAAGACTATTTAAGTGAAACAGATATTGCTATCGAGTTAGGTGGAGAAGATGCTAAGATCACCTATTTTAAGGGGTCCATTGAACAAAGAATGAATGGAACATGTGCGGGAGGTACGGGAGCTTTTATTGACCAAATGGCGTCATTATTAAAGACTGATGCTAAAGGGCTCAATGATTTGGCAAAAGGAGCGGAATTCATTTATCCCATTGCAGCTCGATGTGGAGTATTTGCTAAAACTGATTTGCAGCCATTAATGAATGAAGGAGCAAGAAAGGAAGATTTGGCCGCTTCTATTTTTCAAGCTGTTGTGAATCAGACGATTTCGGGCTTAGCTTGTGGTCGAACAATTGAAGGTAAGATTGCATTTTTGGGTGGTCCTCTTCATTTTTTATCTGAGTTAAGACAAAGGTTTATTGAAACATTGAAACTTACTGAAGAAGAAATATTAGTTCCTAAGAATGCTGAACTTTATGTAGCTTTAGGCGCAGCACTATCTTCATTTGATGGATATGCTCATGAATTAAACTTATTAATGGATCGTGCAGGGAAGCTAAAAGATGTGTTTCAAAAAGAAGTATCCAGACTGGAACCTTTATTTAAAGATGAAGAAGATCTTAGGGCTTTTCAAGCCAGACACCATAGGGCGGCATCTAAATATAAGCCCTTAAGTCAGCATACCGGGCCAGCATATCTTGGGATTGACTCTGGATCTACCACATCAAAAATCGTTCTTATTGATGAAGACTTAAATATTTTGTATTCCTATTATGGTAGTAATGAAGGGGAACCTCTTAAGCAGATTTCTAAAACTGTGATGGAAATAATTGATAATTTACCAGAAGGTGTGACGATAAAAAACTCTTGTGTAACAGGTTATGGGGAGGGGCTAATTCAAACAGCCTTAGCGGTGGATATCGGAGAAATTGAAACCATAGCTCATTATGAAGCGGCAAACCACTTTTTACCGGGAGTAGATTTCATTTTAGATATTGGTGGACAGGATATGAAATGTCTACGGATTAAAGATGGTGTTATAGACTCCATTCTTCTTAATGAGGCCTGTTCATCTGGTTGTGGATCTTTCATTGAAAGTTTCTCCCACTCCTTAGGCCATGATGTTAAAGATTTTGCAAAAGCTGCGCTAACATCAGATGGACCCGTGGACTTAGGGTCTCGTTGTACTGTATTTATGAATTCCAGAGTTAAGCAAGCACAAAAAGAAGGGGCCACTGTAGCTGATATTAGTGCTGGGCTTTCATACTCTGTCATAAAAAACGCTCTTTTTAAAGTAATTAAAGTTAGAGATGAAAAGGAAATGGGAGAGAAAATCATCGTTCAAGGAGGAACATTCTATAACGACAGTGTTCTTCGAGCCTTTGAAACTATTTCAGAAAGAGAAGCGGTAAGACCTGATATTGCAGGACTTATGGGTGCTTTTGGCGCAGCGAAAATTGCTTTAGATCGTTATGATGGAAATGAATCCACCTTGCTGACGAGAGAAGGGATTTTAAGTCTTACTCCAAAAACAGCCATGCGAAGATGTCGCCTTTGTGAGAATCATTGTCCATTAACAGTGACCGTATTTAAAGAAGGCGAAGATGAATACATTACGGGAAACCGTTGTGAGAAACCTCTAAAGATTAAGCCAAAGGAGCTCCTTCCAAACTTATTTGATTACAAATATAAAAGAACTTTTGCTTACAAAAATACTATTTCAAAAGAAGAGGCCATTGCTATTGTAGGAATTCCACGAGTACTTAATCTGTATGAGAATTATCCTTTCTGGTTTACCTTTTTTAACGATTTAGGGTTTCACGTGGTCTTGTCTCCTAAATCATCTAAAACTCTTTATGAGACTGGGATGAATAGTATTCCTTCAGAATCCGTTTGTTACCCTGGAAAATTAGTTCATGGGCATATTGAATACTTAGCTAAGAAAAAAGTGGATTTGATTTTTTATCCTTGCCTGCCTTTTGAAGAGAAGGAAGACCCTGGAGCTAATAATCATTTCAATTGTCCAGTGGTGACATCTTATCCTGAGGTCATTAAGAACAATATGGATGTACTTGCGCTACAAAAGATTAAGTTCGTTCATCCATTTTTAAACTTTTTTGATGAGGGCCACATGATAAAGAAACTTTATCAAATTATCGGTAAAGAATATGACCTGTCCCCTAGCGCCATTAAGTCAGCTGTTCAAAAAGCCTACAAGGAAGTGAATTCTTTCAAAAAAGATATTCGACTTAAAGGTGAAGAGACCCTGAAATATCTAGAGGAAACGGGAAGAAAAGGTATAGTCTTGGCGGGAAGGCCCTATCACGTTGATCCAGAAGTGCACCATGGCATCCCAAATCTAATTACTGAATATGGTATGGCAGTGTTAACAGAAGACTCTGTGGCTCACTTAGGGAAGATTGATAGGCCACTTCGAGTCATTGATCAGTGGACCTACCATAATCGGCTCTATCGGGCTGCATCTTTTGTTAGAGAACAAAAAAATATAGAATTGATTCAGTTAAATAGTTTTGGATGTGGTCTTGATGCAGTGACATCAGATCAAGTAGAGGAGATTTTAAAGGAAAATAATAAATTGTTCACGTTACTTAAAATTGATGAAGGGAATAATTTAGGTGCTGCAAGAATACGAATTCGTTCATTGCTTGCCACCATGGACGAGCGAGAACGAAAGAATATTCAGTTAAAGCCAGTGGACCTAGAATATACCCATAATATTTTCACAAAAGAAATGAAGAAAACCCACACGATTATTTGTCCTCAAATGTCGCCCGTACACTTTAGATTCATAGAAGCATCACTTAAAGCATCTGGATTTAATGTAGTGGTTCTTCCTGATACGGATGTAAAAGCCGTGGATCAAGGACTGCGTTATGTGAATAACGATGCTTGTTATCCTTCCATATTGGTGGTGGGTCAGATGATTAAAGCCCTTAAGAGTGGCGACTATGATCCAGATTACGTAGCTTGCTTAATTACTCAAACCGGTGGAGGATGTAGGGCTACAAACTATGTTGGATTCCTACGTAAAGCTCTTAAAGAAGCAGGATTTGGCCAAGTTCCAGTAGTACCTCTATCCGTGCAACAGTTTGAACAACATCCTGGAATGGATATATCCATTAAAGACCTTAGTGGTGCACTTAAATCCATTCTCTATGGAGATTTACTCATGCGAGTGCTATACAGAGTTAGACCTTATGAAGCTATTAAAGGCTCTGCCAATGCGCTTCATGAATCGTTGTCATTAGAAGTTATTGAAGAACTGAGAAATCCTAGCATGAAATCATTTAAACAGATGATTAGAAAAATTGTTAGAAGCTTTGATATATTAGAGACCAAAGATGTGAAAAAACCAAAAGTTGGTTTAGTGGGAGAGATTTTAGTGAAATACCATCCCACTGCAAACAATAATGTGGTGAATGTTATTGAGGAAAATGGCTGCGAAGCGGTTATGCCAGATCTAACGGATTTTCTTTTGTACTGTGCCCATAATAATGTACACAGACGTGAGGACCTGCATGGTAAGCTGTCTGGATACTTAGGGGGCAAAGCAGCAATTTTAGTTATAGAATCCTTCCGAAAAACCATTCGAGAGGAATTAACTAATTCAGAACGATTTATACCTCCTGCTAGGATTGAGCATTTGGCTGAAATTACTAAAGACGTTGTTCAGATTGGAAATCAGACAGGGGAAGGATGGTTCCTTACAGGAGAGATGCTTGAACTAATAGAAGACGGTGTAGAGAATATTGTCTGTATGCAACCATTTGCTTGTCTACCAAATCACATCACTGGTAAAGGTGTTATCAAGAAATTAAGAGAGAACAATCAAAATGTGAATATAACTGCCATAGATTATGATCCTGGAGCCAGTGAAGTGAATCAGTTAAATAGAATTAAGCTAATGGTGTCCATCGCTTTTAAGAATATGGAGAAGAATCAGGATTTTGTCATAAAAGAAAAATCCTTGACATTCATCAAGAAACAGATATAATAGAACTATATTTTAAAGGCTATGATAAAGAGGAGTACCCATGAGGAAGCACTAGAGATGAGAATCCCAGGCTGAAAGATTTTCTTGCAAGAGACATGGTGAAGGTTGCTTTTGAGCTGCTAGTTTATGCTGGCCGGTTTACCCAAATCGTTAAATTTTTAAGTGCCCATGTCAATGGGAATAAAGGTGGTACCGCGAGTCTTCGTCCTTTTTAGGATGAAGGCTCTTTTTAATGTTAAAAATAGGAAATATAAGGGAGATTTTTATGGAAAACAAGAATTTAGACACAACATACAATCCTCAAGAATTTGAGAAAAGATTATATAAGACTTGGTTAGATGAAGGATACTTTACACCCAAGGTAGATCATACAAAAAAACCGTATACTATTATGATGCCTCCACCAAACATTACGGGAAAGCTTCATATGGGTCATGCTTTAGATTTAACCCTACAAGATATGCTAATTCGTTACAAGAGAATGCAAGGTTTTGAAGCTCTTTGGCTTCCAGGGGAAGACCATGCTTCAATTGCTACAGAAGTTCGAGTAGAGAACGAACTATTAAAACAAGGACTTCATAAGAAAGAAATGGGGCGAGAAGCCTTTCTTGAAAAAGTCTACGATTGGTCAGAGGAATATCGAGAGAAGATTCGTCATCAAGTGAAAAAACTCGGATCTTCATGTGATTTCACTCGAGAAGCCTTTACCATGGATGACAAACTGAGCAAAGCTGTTCGAGAAGTATTTGTTAAGCTCTATAATGATGGCCTTATCTATAGAGGAAACCGAATAACTAATTGGTGTCCTAAATGTCAAACAGCATTGTCTGATGCTGAAATTGAGTACGTAGAACAAAACGGTAATTTTTGGTACTTTAAGTATCCACTAACTAGTGGAGATGGTGAACTAGTGATTGCCACCACTCGACCTGAGACCATGCTAGGAGATACCGCTGTTGCTGTTCATCCTGAAGATGAACGATTTAAGCATTTGGTAGGTAAAACCATTATGCTACCTCTTGTTAACCGAGAAATTCCCATCGTGGCGGATAGTTATGTGGATCGGGAGTTTGGAACAGGATGCGTTAAAATTACGCCGGCCCATGATCCTAATGACTTCCATGTAGGGGAGAGACATGATTTAGAAACCATTCGAGTCCTTGATAATCAAGGAGTTGTTAATGAAAATGGTGGAATTTATGAGGGACTAGACCGATACGAAGCCCGTAAAGCGATTATTAAAGACATGGATGAGCAAGGATTGCTCCTAAAGATTGAGCCTCATATCCATAATGTTAATACCCATGATCGATGCGGCACTGTAATTGAGCCTATCATTTCTAGGCAATGGTATGTAGCCATGGAAACCCTGGCAGGTCCTGCTATTGATGCCGTTAAAGAAAGGAAAACAAAATTTGTTCCTGAGCGATTTGATAAAACCTACTTTCATTGGCTAGAAAATATACAGGACTGGTGTATCTCTCGTCAACTTTGGTGGGGACATCGGATTCCCGTATACTATTGTGACGATTGTTCAGAAGTTATGGCTTCAGTAGAGGCTCCTACGACCTGTACAAAATGTGGTGGAAGTCATATTCGTGAAGAAGAAGATGTACTTGACACATGGTTTAGCTCAGCTCTATGGCCATTTTCAACTTTGGGTTGGCCTGATGAAACAGAAGATTTAAAGTATTTTTATCCTACATCAACCTTAGTGACAGGATATGATATTATTCCATTTTGGGTGATGAGAATGATGTTCTCAGGACTTTATAACATGGGTGAAGTTCCATTTGACACTGTATTTATTCATGGAATTGTTAGAGATTCAGACGGACGAAAAATGAGTAAATCACTAGGCAATGGAGTGGATCCGTTGGAGACCATTGATCAGTACGGAGCGGATGCTCTTCGGTTCATGCTAATCACTGGAAATGCACCAGGTAGTGATATTCGATTTTTCCCTGAGCGTGTAGAAGCATCCCGAAATTTCGCGAATAAATTATGGAACGCATCAAGATTTGTACTAATGAATATTGATTTTGATCTTATTAAGAAATATGAAGACTCAAATAATTATTCTTTAGCGGATCAATGGATTTTGTCAAAAGTGAATCAATTAGTCAGAGAAGTTACAGAAAACTTTGAGCGGTTTGAGCTAGGCATAGCACTGTCTAAAGTTTATGACTTTATTTGGAATGAACTTTGTGATTGGTATATTGAACTTATTAAACCCGTTTTCTATCATGGAACCGATGAAGAAAAAGGAGTTAGTTATAGAGTCATTAAAGATGTATTAATTACCTCACTTAAGGTTCTTCATCCTACTATGCCTTTTATCACAGAAGAAATTTATAGTTTTCTTAAAGATGAGAAAACTATCATGAAAGCGCCTTGGCCGATAGTCAATGAAAGCTTGATAAATGAACAAATCGAAGATTCCATGGGTGGAGTTATTGAAGCCATAAAGAGTATTCGTAATTTAAGACAAGAAATGAATGTTCCAAATAAGCGAAGATCCACTTTGTACATCTTTCCTAACAAGGGTAAAAAAGAATCTTTTGAGGCATCTAAAGAATATCTCATTAAGTTAGCTTATGCTGATGATGTAGTATTTATTACAGAAGATCCAAAAGACGAGCAAAATGTTTCTTTAGTGACGTCTTCTGCAAAACTTTATATTCCATTATTAGATTTAGTGGATAAAGAAAAAGAAATTGCTCGACTTGAAAAAGAAGAGAAAAGATTAGACAGTGAAATTCTACGAGTTGACAAGAAGTTGGGAAATGGAAAATTCCTAGCCAATGCTAAAGAAGATATTATTAACGAAGAAAAGCAGAAGCGAGAAACTTTTATGGTTATGCTTCAAGCGGTTAAAGAACGATTGGAATCCCTGAAATAAACAGGAAAGTGAAATCAAGAAATATCTAGATTCAGGTTAAATTTAAGACAATAAAAAAAGAAAACCATCAAAAACTTGAAGGTTTTCTTTTTTGTGTTCCATATTTATACAGAGATTGATTATAAACTTTATGTATTTAATTCAGATATTTTCCACTAATGACATCGAGGGCTATTAGATACTTTTTCAGCTGCTTGTACCAATTCCCTAATAATATCTGAATTGAACTGATAATCTAAATCTTTTAATTTGGTAAAGATTAATCCACGGTCGCTATTAACATAATAGGGTTTAAGATTATTCAAAGCCGTGGCTCGGATGTCATTTTTACAAACTTCGCAATCTTTGATATGGGAATATTTTGAAATGACGAATGGTAAGTGCTGATCAACTAATACTTCCATATAATTCTTCATAATACATCTCCTAATATCTTATGATGTTTAATATCTTCATTATACACCATTATATATGACAATGAAATATCATAATTTGTGAATGTTGTTTATTGAAAAACTATAAAATACGTATAATTCTTAATAATTTTGTGAAATTGTGGAAATCACTCTTTAAAGAACTTAAAAACCACCGATAACTACAGTATAAGTTAATTTTGGGTTGAAATATAAAAGATGAGACAAAGCGTTATTATTTGATAACAGCATTAAATTCAATAAGGAGAATTAGGATGTATTACAATGAAGATATTGGATTTTTGATTAAACTAGTCGGAGATACCATAGAGACTACTACAAATCAGAAACTAAAGCCTTATGATATTACCTTGTCCCAAGGAAGAGTTTTAGCTTACCTTAACTCAAGAAACGGTCTTAAAACATCTCAGAAAATGTTAGAGGACTATTTTAAAGTCACACATCCAACTATGATTGGAATTTTAAAGCGTTTAGTTGCTAAGGAACTCGTCGTTAGTCTTGTGGATCCGGATGATAGAAGAATTCGAAATATCTATCTCAATAATTCTAAAATCAAAAAAGCCAAAATTGATCGAATTCTAACTCAAAATATTCAATCAGATTTATTAATTGGTTTTGAAGATGATAAAGTCACGGAATTAAAAGAAATGCTTAAAGGAATTCTCCACAATATAAACACTAATCACGCCTAATTAGACTAGATTAAGAGTATTGTTTAACAGAAGGTTTTATTGCTATGGGAACGCCTTCACTTATTCAAGACAAAATTATCAAAACTTTATGATTCAAAAATAGTTACAACTATAATGACTGACCTTTGGAGAAAACTATGAAGAAAAAAGTTAAATTAAAATATTTTATAATTCCATTTTTAGTCATTACCATAGCTTATTGTTTTCTACTCTATGGGACGATATCTAAATGGATTGACACCAATCATGATCTTATACGGAAAGATTCATATGATGTTGCGAGAGTTTATTCTATGAATCTTCAAAAATCTGAAAAAGCAAAAGAGCTTTTATATAATTTAATCGATGAGAGGCTTCTTCTAGCCAGTAAAACCATGAGGAGTGAAGTAATAAGTATAAGCAATGAAGTTCTAGCCGATTGGGTAGAAGAACTCAGTGTGGAGGTTATTTATGCCTATGACAATAAGGGAGTTATAGAATTTGACAGCTCAGAAAAGTTAATAGGGTGGAGAGCACCTGAAGGCCATCCCTCACGTTTATTCATGGAAAGTGGAGAAATGATAAGAGTTGATGACTTTCGAAAGAATGCGGTCAATGATGAATTTTATAAATATAGTTATGCCAGACTAAATGATGGAAGATTTTATCAGATAGGGGTTTCGGCTAAAAATACAGATGTTTTTTTAGAACAATTTGAAATCAAAGAATTATTACAAAAAATAGGTTCTACGAAGTCAATGGCATTCGCCCATTTAATTGGCGAGAATCATATTATTATAGAATCTACAGACATCGATAAAATAGGAACTTCTTTAACAGATAAGAAACTAATGCATGCTATAAATCTAAATCAAGAATATGACCAAATGTCAAAATATGATGGCACCAGCGTTTATGAAGTCTATGTGCCTGTTTATGTCGATAACCTGAAGATAGGAACTCTAGTCATTGGTCAGGAAGCAGAGGTGTTTACCAGTAGTATTATGGGTCTTATTGGTAGTGGTCTCTTAATCCTATTAAGTATTCTAGTGGTTATGGGCTTCTTTATGGTAACCATCTATAATAAAAGCGGTGATCATTTAAAGTTGGCATACTTTGATAATTTAACGAAGTTGCCAAACAACACTTATATGAAAGAATTTCTTGGTACAAAGATTAAATCGAAGAAAAATGTCAATAAAGCCATCTTCCTAATTAATCTTAAAAACTTTAGAACCATCAATATTACTCTAGGGTTTGAGGTTGGCGACCAAATCATTAAAGATATTAGTAAAAGGTTAGAAGTAGCGCTAGACAAGAAAGGGATGCTATTTAGATTTACAGATGATCGGTTTGTTTTTTATGTGGAAGGTTACCAGACACCAAACGAATTAACCAATATGTCTGACATCATAACGGAAGTATTTAAAAAGCCTTTTCGTTATCCTCAAAAAACGAAGCATATTCATCCAGAAATTGGAATAGTTGAACTAAGTGATCGGTATACCACTGTGGATGAACTGATGAAAGATGCTTCCATTGCGATAACTTACATGGAAAATGGCGTAAGCAATTCCATGTTCTTCAATGCTCAAATGAGAAATCAAGTAGACCGGGAAGAGGTCATTGAACTAGAACTAATTGATTCTTGCAAAACCATAGATGATGGTATTATACATTTAGAGTATCAACCGAAAATTCATTCCACAACAAATAAAATTATCGGATTCGAAGCTTTAGCTAGAATGAATTCTAAAAAACTAGGAATTGTTCCTCCATCAGAATTCATTGATATTGCCGAGCGAAAACATTTAATTCTTCCTTTAGGCACGATGATTTTAGAAAAAGCTTGTATATTCACAAAGAATTTAGTGGATCTAGGGTATAAGGATATTCGTATGGCTGTAAATGTTTCAGGAATTCAGCTATTGATGGATGATTTTTTAGAAACAGTCACAGAAATCATTGATAAAACTGGAATTGATACAAGAAATTTAGAATTAGAGATAACGGAAACTGTACTTCTTGAGAATTATAGTCTCATCAATGGTGTACTTCAACAACTTCGAAATAGAGGAATTGAAATTTCCATGGATGATTTTGGAACAGGATTCTCTTCTTTAGCCAGTATAGGAGAACTTAATATCGATATTGTCAAGATAGACCGACATTTTATCATGAAAATTGTCAATGGATTTGAACAGAATCTTATTACCACAGATATTATTTCTATGGCACATAAACTAGGCTTAGGAGTTATCGCAGAAGGTGTAGAAACAAAGATACAAAAAGATTATCTTATTAGACATAATTGCGATATTATGCAAGGATATTACTTTAGCCGACCTGTTTCAGAGTCAAAAGCTAAAGCCATGTTAAAAGCCACCTTAGGGTAAATCAACATTAAAAATTAATCGTTTTACGTGACCAAAGACTAGAGAAAAACTTCTCTAGTCTTTTTATTGTGTGCCGGGCATGGCATTAATCTAACTGGTGAAAGTCCAGTCACAGGTATTTACCGCCAAGTGTAGTGAACTACAAGTCGGTATCAGTAATGGTATAGATGAAGGAAGTAGTGTAGCGAATTTCTCGAGCCTACGAACAGAAACTTGATCAGGCGATTAGGTGGGTAAGGTTGCAATACAAATCAAAGCCCAAATGGTAAACGTAAACCGAAGTTGTAAATCAAGAGGTTGTGGAATGAAAGATTAGTGTCTTACCCTGGGAGACCCTACCCACATATCAAAAGATATGGTCGAAAAAGGTTTAGGGAGGGAGTCAGATGAAGTCATAGTAGGTCGAAAGACTGAAGGACTGAAACGATTTATAGTATGATACGCCATCTAGAAAATAATACATTAGCCAGAAATCCAATGAATAAGATAAGTAGAAACGTAACCTATGAGTTTTGTTTATATTGCGAGGGGTGTTGTGTAAGAATCTTAAGATGGAGAGAGGAGTAACAACAATGGAACTAATGGAAGTGATATTATCACGGGATAATCTTAACTGTGCTTATCAAAAGGTTAAATCCAACAAAGGGGCAAGCGGTGTTGATGAGATTACTACAGAAGAACTTGGAGCATATATAAAAGAAAACAGAGATTATATTTTAAAGTCTCTAAGAAATAAGACTTATGTTCCTAAACCAGTTCGGCGAGTGTATATTCCAAAATCAAATGGAAAGAAGAGACCTCTAGGCATACCAACAGCCTTGGACCGAGTGATACAACAAGCGATAGCACAGCCGTTATCAGATATTTATGAAGAAGTGTTTAGTGAATACAGTTATGGCTTTCGTCCAGGACGAAGCTGTCATGATGCAATTAAACAAGCTCTGGAATATTTAAACTCAGGATATGAGTGGATAGTAGATATTGATATTGAGCAGTTCTTTGATAATGTAAATCACGATAAGTTAATCCAAATTCTTAGAGAACAAGTAAATGAAAGAGATGCCTTAAATCTCATTCGAAAATACCTAAAAGCTGGAGTAATGGAAAAAGGCACTTTAAAAGCAACAGAAACTGGCGTACCTCAAGGCGGTCCATTATCAGTTGTGCTTTCAAACGTATATCTAGATAAGCTAGATAAAGAGCTAGAGGCTCGTGGTTTGAAATTTATAAGATATGCTGATGATG
>LSQX01062965.1_pt1 | contig 12311 bp, 10 predicted proteins | sample 654561 | NCBI WGS metagenome assembly LSQX01 (sample SAMN04489861, study PRJNA283612) | anaerobic digester metagenome | isolation source: 4 biogas reactors fed with cattle manure at either 37C or 55C with and... | place: Denmark: Kongens Lyngby | collected 2014 | reverse complement strand
GCGTGGGTTTCAGAGAGGATCCCGTCGGAAATAGTGCTGAACGTACAGGTTGATGATCCTCTCGTCGGTCACGACATGATCGATCCCCTGGTCGCAGCCTTTTCAAATCAGGATACACAGCTAGCGCTGCTGGCGAAACGCATCGATAAAACAGAAGAAATATGCTCTCCCGACATCGTCAAGATTGTATTCGACCAGGCAGGGCGTGCACTGTACTTCAGCCGATCACCGATACCCTTTGAAAGGAACAGCGGAGCGGTCTTTTACAAGCACATAGGCCCATACTGCTGGCGCAGGGACTTCCTGCTTGAGTTTTTCTCCTGGCAACAGACGCCCCTCGAAAAGGCGGAGAGCCTGGAGATGCTCAGAGTACTCGAAAAAGGGCATTCCATAAAGTGCGTTCCCGTAGAAAGAGATACGATCGAGATCGACACTCCCCGGGACATAGAGGTCCTTGAAAAATATCTGGCATTGAACGGAGATAGTGTTGTTCGCTGAGTACCGTAAGGAAAATATCGAAGGACCTGCCCCCGGAAGAACCGGGTACAGGTCCTTTTTTCGCGTAAACAAAAAATTCAGCGCTGAAGGGCGGCTTGTGCCCCGGCACGAACAGCCTCGATCATCTTTTCGACCGCACTGTCATCCATGCATGTGTTCAACCCTGCCATTACAGCACATGAAAGCATAGCATCGCTCTTTGCCATTGAAGCCGGTGAGTAGGACGGGGTCCTGTTGCCGAAGTAATCCTTCTCCCCCATCTCTTCCAGTGCTTTCCAGTGCTTCGCGTAATGCCATGTATTGTCGGCAATGATGCCGAAACTCCCTCCTGCATGATTTGCAGCAGCCTTGAATCTCTTCGCCTTCTCTGCAGTCGGGAGAATAAAGACGACATGACTGGCAGTATCCCCCTCCTCATCGTGTACCGGCCTGGGCTTCAGTCCCGCATCAAGAGCCGCCTTGAGTATTTTTTTCTTCGCTGCCCTCAGCATCCCCAGCGCTGAAAGCATTTTTTCAAGGGCTACGATTCCCAGGGCTCCCTGCACTTCACTCAGCCGATAATTCACACCGAGCCCCGATTTCCCTTCTGCGCCCCTGTCATGCTCCTTGCTGTGAATGTGGCCATGGTCGTGATAACAGTCCATCTTGAAATACACGTCTTCACTGTCCGTTAAGACAATTCCTCCCTCGCCTACAGTAAGGGTCTTGTTCGGATCGAAACTCCATGTACCGCACGTACCCAGGCTGCCCAGGTACCTTCCCTTGTATGTCCCTCCCACCACTTCACATGCGTCCTCAATTACCGGCAGGTTGTATTTCTTCCCGAGATCCGTGAAACGATCCATATCGGCCGCGGCCCCGAACATATGTACGGGCATTATCGCTCGCGTCCTCCCTGAGATCAGCCTCTCCACCGAATCAGCGTCAAGCCCGAGGGTCCCATCGATTTCTCCAAGAACGGGCACCGCGTTACACGCCACGATCGCCTCCACGGTGGCTATAAATGAAAACGGAGTCGTGATTATTTCATCACCCGGCTGGATCCCGATGCCTTTTAAAGCGACGATCAATGCCGCTGTACCGTTGGCCACCCCAAGGGCATACCTGGAACCCGTAATTTTTTTCGCCCTGTTTTCGAATTCCTCAACCCGGTAAATTCCGTTCCGTAAATGATGAGAACCGTACCGGTGTACCATCCTGCGTTCAATTACATCGGTCACTGCCCTGATCTCTTCAGTTCCGAAAATTTCAGTCCCTGCCATTTTAACTTCCCCCTTTACGTGGATCATTCCGGATTTCAGCCATTGACTATTCTCTTGTAAATATCATGTACAAATGCCGGGGATGCCTTCTCTGACCACTTCCTGCCGAAACAGCTCTGCCATAGCTTTTCCATACCCATGGCAACAGAGGTCATTTTTTCGATCTCTCCTTCACCGATTCCGTATTCGGAAGCCTTCGGCCTTGAAAAACCACTTCCCTCAAGAAAGTGCATCGTGTCTTCGTATCCGTCAGGATACAGTTCCTGAAGCGCGAGCATGGATATGGTGACCGCAACGCTGTGAGGGAGGTCCGGAGCTGAATTGCTGAGTCCGTAGGAGATGGCGTGAACCGCCCCCACCCTGCCGCCGATCGTGCTGCTTCCGCCGAGTATGGATGCCATGACCGATTTAATGGCATTTTCGGGATCATGATCATGAACGCCTGAACCAAGGACTTCCCGAGCGAGTTTCAGGCCGTCACAGGCATCCTCTACGGCATCAGCTGAGCTGGTCGTGCTTTTCACGATCTCGTAGTGGTGAAAATAGCAGTCCATCATGGTGAAAAACCTGTTGAAAGGCTTTGCCCCGGCTGAAAGTCGTGGATCGATCACCGCTGCCGCAGGCGCTGCGTAGGGATGGTTTATTCCGAGTTTTTTCTCCGGTCCGCGGAGAACCGCTATCGGGGTTATCTCCGCGCCTGTACCATTTAGAGTGGGAAGGACCCAGACAGGGGGCCCATTCTTCAAATCCATGCCATATCCCTGGTAATCCCGGGCCTTTCCCGGATTTGCCAGGCATATACCGACAGCCTTGGCAAGATCCATGGTACTGCCGCCGCCAACACCGACGATGACATCCGGTAAAGAATCACGTGATCTCAGGAATTCAACGATCCCGTCCACATCACCCGTCTTCGGTTCCGAAGCTGACGCATTGAAAAGCATCTTTGACTGCTCATCAAAAAGGGGTGCGAATAAACGCTGTTTTTCGAGAACCGAATCGATAAGGAAAAAGGCTTTACGATCCTCCTGCTTTACCTTTCTGAGAAGATCATCAATACCGTTTCCGGAACAGAGTATCCCGGTGGAAACACGTGTGCGCCACCACGGTTCAAGGGCGGCGAATCCTCTGATGTCAGACGGTACATTTTTCATTTTAAGACCTTCTTTCAAATTCCGAGATTCTTATTCAGCAGCAAGAATGCGGGCAGAACAGAAACGGACGTTGAAAACAGATCCCTCTCTTTTTTCCTGTCACGTACCATTCCGGTGAGGCAGAAAAATCTGCGGAAAAAAGTGTACTGCATTTTTTTAACCAGGTCCAGAGTGAAATATCTATTTATATTTACAACCAATTTCTGACCGATTTTTAACCTTTCGGCAGAAATTGAGCCCCGATTGGGTTCACATACTTTATAGAATTTACTCTTGCATGGGAAACAGGATATTTCTATATTTTCCTGGAAAAATGGAAGAATTTGGCCATTCGGACTATATCCCGAAGAAGAACACCTACCTGGAAATTCTGTAGCGTTGAGTTTTTCTGACGAACGACGATCCGGATAACAGAGAAGTTTTTTTAAAACCATCTGAGATCGTGCCTGAAGAGATTGAAACACCGGGGGGCAATAAAAAAGAGGGAAGGTGAATCCTTCCCTCTTTAAAACAAAGCAACCTGAATCTCTTACGGCATGGGGATATGAAGATCTGCCCCGGGGCCAAGGGGCCACCCCATGGTGAACCAGAAGACCAGAAGGGCCGTGAAGAGGATAAGATACAGAATACTGAAGGGAAGCTGGAGGGAAATAAGTGTCCCGATCCCCACTTCCTGGTCTGCATCCTGTTTGTACTGCTCGTAGAAACCGAGCATCACGGGAACGTAGTACGAAAGAGGAGCAAGGTTGTTTGTGCAGGAGTCTCCGACCCTGTATGCCGCCTGGGTCAGCGCAGGAGAGAACCCCATCATGCCCAGCATGGGGACGAAGATGGGAGCAAGGATAAGCCATTTGGCGGATCCGCTTGAAATGAAGAGGTTGATGGTCGTCGTCAGCAGGACAAAGGCAACGATGAGCTTGCTGCCCGTCAGGTTCATGGATTTCAGCCAGTCGGCTCCGTTCACGGCAAGTATGGTTGCCAGGTTGCTCGCGTTGAAGAGGTGAATGAAGATCGCCGCGGGCAGAACGACCACAAGGAAGCTTATGCCTCCTTTGAGCCCTCTCTCCATCATCTTGGGAATATCCGATCCTTCCTTGATGACTTTTGCGCCGTACCCATAGGCTACTCCCATCACAAAGAACAGGCAGAACAGGATGCCCGCTATGCTGGAAAGGAACGGCGAGCTGGGGAGAATGTTTCCGTTATCTGCCCTGAAGAATGCCCCCTGGGGGAATGTAAGGGCAACGATGAGAAGGATATAGCCAAGGCCTGCGTACAGTGACCATCTCAGCCCCCTGTTCTCAACATCAGTGACCCGGTGCTTTTCAAGCTCGGTGGCATCCATCGTGCCGCCTTCATCCCCGAGGTACTTGCACGTGATCTTCTCCGTCACGAAAGTTGTAACAAAGGCCACGACCACCGTGGCCACAATCATGAGGTACCAGTTCATCAGCGGGTGAATGGGGCCGGGGATGTTCATTCCCTTGGCGGCTGACTCGGTGATACCTGCAAGGAGCGCGTCCGTTCCGGCAATGAAGAAGTTCGCAGTGAAGCCTCCCTGTGCAGCGGCATATCCTGCCGTGATCCCTATCCACGGGTTGCGCCCCAATGCCTTGAATATGGCCGCGCCGATCATGGGGGTGAAGATGATGCCCGCATCGGACGCAAGGTTTGCGTTAATTCCGACGATGGCAAGGGCAAAGGTCACGAGATAGGAGGGCGCCCCGAGAATGGTCTTACGCATGAGGGCGGAGATCATTCCTGACTGTTCCAGAAGGCCTATGCCAAGGGTCATGACGATGATCAGGCCGAGAGGGGGGAAGCTCGAATAAATCTTCAGAAGATCGGTGAATACGACACGCATGCTCTTGTAGGTGAGCAGGTTCACTACCGACACAATGGTCTCTTTCCCCTCAGCTCCCCCTCTTCCGGCAGCCATGTACTTGACCGACATGCCCGCGTTGCCGAGCCACCAGGACAGGGCCAGTATGATGCCTGAAAGAATGACGAAAAGCCAGAAAGGATGGGGGAGTTTATTTCCGACAATCTCCACTCCCTTGATGAAACGCAGGAGCAACCCCCGCTTCTTTGGTGCAGATGTTTCCGACATGAAAAAACCTCCTTCCAATGATTTGGGCCGGAAACCCCGTCAGTCGCCCGCTGTTCGCGGCCTCACTCCCGCCAGGACGGCAAAAAGCTCCGCCGACGGGCCCAGCACTGATTCATCCAGATCGAAATACTCGTTATGATGCCCGGCTGCAATATCACTTCCTAAAATGAAATAAACAGCTTTCCCTCCTCTCTTCTGCACTCTTTTGATCATCCAGGATACGTCCTCGCTTCCGCCCAGTCCAGTTGAGGGCAGAATGGTGCGAAAACCCTCCACGGACAATGCAAGCCGTGAAACAAGATCTACAAATTCGCTGTCACCCGAAGCATCCACTGCCTCGCCCATTTTTGCCATGGTCGTTTCCACGCCGTACATGGCAGCGGCACCGAGGACAATATCCATTGCCTTGCCGTAGACGTAGGAATTCAGTTCTTCCGTACTTCCTCTCGTCTCAACTTTCATGACGGCTTCAGCAGGGATAACGTTGCGACCGCTGCCGGCCTGGAGATATCCCACATTCACCCTTGTAGGGCCATCCTTGTGCGGTGCGATCCCTGCGAGGGCAAGAGAGGCGGAGCAGGCTGCAAGAAGGGCATTCTTCCCTTCATTTGGGGCGCCTCCCGCATGAGCGGCTTTTCCCTTGTATCGAACATCGAATTTCGAAGTGCACAGGAAACCCGTAGCCTCGGGTGAAAGGGCCCCCGATGGAACGCCCATTCCGATGTGAGCTCCGAAGAAGCGGTCCACATCATCCAGAATACCGGAGGCTGCAACGGCTTTACCTCCCCGGACCCCTTCCTCGGCAGGCTGAAAAACCAGTTTCAGTACTCCTGTGAGCTCCTCCGTGCGTTCAGACAAAATTTCCGCAAGGCCCAGCCCTATTGTCGCATGAGCATCATGACCGCAGGCGTGCATGGCTCCCTGGTTCATTGATACGAAGCCGTCCCGGAAGGGCCTGTGTTTTTCATCCCGTGCCTCGGACACGTCCACCGCATCGATATCGAACCGGAACGCAACAACAGGCCCGGGTTTTCCGGTATCGAGAATGCCGACCGCACCGGTGTATCCGCCCATCCTTTCGATCCACGCAGGGTCGGCTCCCTGGGTAAGCGCCCGTTTGATATACCCGTCGATTTCCTCTTCCGAAGGACGCCCCATGACAGATTCCAGGTCCAGCATCTCCCTGCCGGCAAGAACTTTATACCCAAGGGACTCCAAAATACCGGCGATCCTCGCGGTCGTCCAGAACTCTGTCCAGCCTGTCTCGGCATGGGCATGGAACTCACGCCGCAGTTCCACCAGTTTTTTTCGTTTCGATTCATTCAGCGCAGCCATGGAAAAACTCCTTTCTTCTTACTTCGAGAGATATTCCAGGGCACATGCCGCCAAAACTTCGACTCCAACAGGGATGGCTTTCTCATCCGGAAGAAACCTGTTGTTGTGAAGGGGGGGCATATCGTCCTTCTCCACTCCTTCGGGCCTGCAGCCCAGCCACATGAACTGCGCCTTGATCTCCCTGCTGAAAAATGAGAAATCCTCCCCACCCAGGGCAGGTTTCTCAACATGGATGATATTTTCTTTCCCGATGGTCTTTTCCAGGGCTGAAAGGGCTCTTTCAGTTGTCTCCGGGCTGTTCATAAGAGGAGGATATCCTTTTATGTACTCGATCTCGCACTCGCCGCCCATACCTTCTGCGATCCCCCGGGCGATTTTCGCTATCCTGGAAGGCATTTTCTCCTGGGTTTCAGGGTTCACAGTCCGGACTGTACCTTCGAGGATGACCTCATCGGCAATGACATTGTACCTGTTGCCTCCCTTGATGGTACCAATGGAAACAACCGCTGCGTCAAGGGGACTCACGTTTCTGGACACAATTGTCTGCAATGCTGTGATGACCTGTGCCGCAATGGCAATTGCATCAATACCGTTTTCAGGCTCAGACCCATGAGCCCCTTTCCCCCGAACTGTGAGGAAAAGACGGTCTGAGGCTCCCATAAGAGCTCCTTCCCGGGTTCCGACTGTCCCCGTCTTCAGCGAAGGCCAGACGTGAATTCCGAAAACTGATGCCACATCAGGGTTTTTCAGAACCCCTTCGGCGATCATTCCGGGAGCGCCTCCGGTCGGATTATTCTCTTCCGCAGGCTGGAAAATGAACTTGACACTCCCGGAAATTTCATCCCTGATCTCTGAAAGCACCAGGGCCGCCCCCAGGAGCATGGCGGTGTGAACATCATGGCCGCAGGCATGCATTATCCCTTTTACGGCTGAAGAACAGGGATGTCCTGTTTTCTCTTCCATGGGAAGAGCGTCCATATCGGCACGAAGGGCTACACATGGACCGTCTTTGCCCCCCCTGAGCAGACCTACTACACCGTGACCGCCCACACCTTCAGTCACATCCAGCCCTGTTTCCCGTAAAACTGATGACACCAGTTTGGCGGTTTCGCTTTCATTATTGCTCAGTTCAGGGTTTTTATGGATACGGCATCGAAGGTCGTTTATCCTTGCAAGGTGCTTTTCAATGAAAGGTTTCAGCGGCTTATTCATAAACCTGCCTCCCGAAAAATAAAAAAAGATATCCCGCTGACGGACAGAGTTTTCGCTTTTTTCGTGAGTTGCGATACCAGCGGGTCCGGAACATCAGAACAGAATTCATTTCAGAAGAATATTCATGGACAGTGGAAGAAACATCACCTGATAAAGTAGCATATGAGAACTGTATTTTCAACACTCCGGTCCGCGAAATGCCAAAGAGGAAAGCCTCCGCCTGATTCAATCAATGCAGAGGCTTTCCGGGCGGTTTAGCTGTTCAGTTGGCCCCGTTTTTCCGAAGTACTTCCTGCCAGGTAACAAATGAATGGTAGTAATCCTGGTCTCCGTCATCAAGTCCCCTGGTTATTTCAGTAATATGCGTATGATTGGCCCCTATTTGCTCAAGAACGTAGTCTACAGCGATCTGGGGTTTGCTCTCCTCACCGCACGTATAAATATCAAGGGCCATATACCCGACTTCCGGCCAGGTGTGGATGGAAAGGTGCGATTCGCTTATCACGACGACGCCACTGACTCCATCAGGCGGGAAGCGGTGAAAGGACACGGACCATACCTGGGTGTTGGCTCTTTTCGCTGCCTCCACGAGAATTTCCTGCAGTCTGTCAACCTGGGAGATAACAGGGCTGCACCCTGATGCCTCGACAATGAAATGGAAACCCTTCGGTGACATTCTTTCCCTCCTCCACCAGGCAGCAATCTTTTTACAAGGGAAGAAAAAACCGGCCGCATCTCTTTTTTCCGGCCGGGCATATCATCGTGGCTGTACCAATGAGTGCCTTGATTCCTGATTATCTTCACTTGTGAACAAGGGTACTGTCTGCCTGTTTCAATTTAGTTGAGCTCAACGGCTTGCGGATTATCCTTAACCGGGCAAGCTTTCCCTGAAAATCCGGAGGCATTATATCATAAACGGTACGCTGCCGGAACGAGTTCCCACAGCACGGCACGCTAGTAGTTCGCTTCAAACATGCCGGTCTTCCCTCCCGGCCGGTATTCGCCGAAGTAGGCTGAAAAGTCAATTCCCAGAAATTCGCACATATCAAGAATTTCTCCCATGGTGTTCTCATTCACGGGGATACCGTGTGCCATCCTCCCGGCGGTTGCTTCGATCTCTTTTTCTCCGTGGGTGTAGATCCTGCTGCCGCCTTCCGCCTTCGGACTTTCCCGCAATTCTTGCAGGAATCCTGAAAGGGCGCCCCTGATCGCCGCCGGATCTCCGAAAATTGCCGGATCTATTGCAGCAAAACCGTGGCAGATCCCTCCGTTGTTTCCCTGCATCGTGCGGTTGCTCGTCATTCCGGAAGAAAGGATGGAGGTGAATATTTCGCAGACCATACCGAAACCATATCCCTTGTGACCACCCAGGGTTTCCCCGCTGCCGCCGAGGGGCATGATCCCTCCCCCATTTTTCTCAACAATGTTTTTCAACACATCCGGAGCGTCGGTTGAAGGATGACCGTTTCTGTCCAGGGCCCATCCCTCCGGCAGCATTTTTCCGGACTTGTTGTATATTTCAAGCTTTCCGCGCGTTACAACAGTGGTGGAAGCATCGAAAAAGAAGGGGAAGGGTTCAGCAGGCATTGCACAGGCAATCGGATTGCTTCCCAGCATAGCCATTCTGCCGAAAGTGGGGACCATTATTGCCTCGCTGTTCGTAAAGCTGAATCCTATAAGCTCCTCGTCGCACGCCATCTTCGCGTAATACCCTGCAATGCCGTAATGATTTGAATTCCTTACGGTGACGATTGCCAAACCGTTTTTCTTTGCTTTCCTGACAGCAATTTCCATTGCACGGCGGCCTATCAGCTGCCCCATACCTCGATGACCATCCAAAACCGCAGAGACCGGCGTTTCAAAAATGATTTCCGGTTTCCCATGGACATCGATCATTCCTTTTTTTATCCCCATGAAGTATCGGACCATTCGCTGCATGCCGTGGCTTTCAATTCCGTACAGGTCGCTCAGGAGGAGTACATCTGTTATAATCCTGCTTTCAGCGGCATCAAACCCGAATTTCATGAACGAATCGTGACATAACCTCATCAGCGTATCGTAACTCCACTTCATGTAACCCATGAAGCATTCACTCCCTTCTTTCCAGAAATCCCGCTCAAGGGAATTTTATTATACGTCACTCTCCGGGTAAAAAAACGCGAAGACCCAGTAAATACGGGGCCTTCGCGTTTTAATTCCATTTATTTTGATATAAAAAACACTAAATAACATATGGTGGAGCTAAGGGGATTCGAACCCCTGACCNNGCTCTCCCAGCTGAGCTATAGCCCCCTGCGCAAACGGGAGTATTATACGGAGCGTTGTCGAATCTGTCAACCGCTTCTTTCAAATATTGTCTATTCAGCCCTGAAGAGTCTTCCCTTTGGCTTCAATGCTGTCCAGAAGTGAAAAGTATGCCTTTTCGAAAGCGACCAGGCCATCAGCCAGGAGCTTTGCGGTTATCGAGTCCAGTGAAATACCCGCCTGTTCGAGTTCATTCAGCCGCCTTTCCATTTCGGCCCGTTCGTTGCAGACTGAATGGGAGACAGTCCCTGCAGAAAGGAATGCTTCAAGGGTGGCCGGCGGTATTGTGTTTACTGTATGGGGACCGATAAGGGAATCAACGTACAGCGTGGGAGAGTAGGCGGGATTCTTCGTTCCCGTACTCGCCCAGAGAGGTCTCTGGACCCTGGCTCCTTTTGACTCCAGAGTCTGCCAGCGGACAGACGAAAAAAGCGCCTGGAAATCCATATATGCCCCCCGGGCGTTATCTACGGCGATCTTTCCCTGCAGGTCCGCATTATTCTTTTCCGCGAGCATTTTGTCCACTTCGGTGTCGACCCTGCTTACAAAGAGAGACGCTACGGAGGCAATGCCGCAAACGGGAAGCCCCTGCCCCGCACGATCCTCAAGCCCGGAGATGTATGCTTCAGCCACATCCCTGTACTGCTGCCTCGAAAAAATCAGCGTGGCATTCACATTTATGCCCATGGAGATACATTTTCTGACGGCACCCATGCCTGCCTTCGTCGCAGGGATCTTTATCATGACGTTTTTCATTGAGACCAGTGCCGCCAGCTGCTCCGCTTCCGTGACCGTTCCTTCTTCATCATCAGCAAGGACAGGGCTGACCTCAAGGCTCACGAAACCATCTCCGCCGCCGCTTTCCCGGTAAACGGAAGAAAAAACATCCGCAGCTTCACGAACATCGGAAACGGTCAGAGCGGTATAAATTTCTTCCCGCTTTTTTCCCTCCCTTACCATTTTCAGGATATCATCATCGTAATCTGAAGTTTTTCCGATTGCCGTTTCGAAAATTGAGGGATTGGTCGTTACTCCCCTCACCCCCGAGCGGATCATGACATCGAGTTTTCCTGAACGGAGAAGATCTCTGCTCAGAAAATCACACCAGATGCTCTGTCCAAGACGCAGCGCCTGTTTGATTGTGTTTTCACCGGTCATGCTGGCAGTCCTCTCATCATTCTAAGATTTCTTTGCGTCCGCAAAGAACAGGTTCTCCTGTTTCTTCGCCCTACACTCCTGATTTCAATACAGGAAGATCTGGCCTGTACAGTGCCGCGGCTTCCCGGATCTCTTCCTCCGAAACTCCCGGAAAAAAAGCCCTCCATCCTTTTCCCTGCACAGGAAAAACGACCCCGGTACCCTTGGCGGAGGGGAGAAGAATCAGCTCTTCCATTTCTTCCCACTGGAGCAGATCAGTTTTGCCCCGGCCCCAGAAAAGGGTTTCACGAAGAAAACCCTTTTCGGAAAGCGTTATCTTCTTGTCATAGCCCGCGATATAGACGCAGGCAGAACCTACAAGAATGTACGGAACAAAGGAGGCTGCGCTGCTTCCCCCGGCTAGAAGACGGCGCAGGCCGTCACCGAGAAGAAACAATCCCGTCACAAATCCCAGGGCCTTCGTCCATCTGGGAAAGGGAAGCGCACTCCCGGTAAATATGGTTTTCAGGACTGTTCCTCCGTTCCTTTATCATCTTCCTTGTCGACCCATTTGATGCCTATCCCGAGCCCCGTCATGGCCAAAGCCACCACAGGGTTCAGGTAGTTCAGGAACGCATAGGGCAGGTAGGAGAGCGTGGGAACTCCAAGAACTCCGCTGTTGTATGCCCCGCACGTATTCCAGGGGACAAGGACTGAGGTAAGCGTTCCCGAATCCTCAAGCGTTCTGGAAAGAATCCGCGGGTCAATTCCTTTCCCGTTCTGCCGGAAACTCTCAAAAGCCGGCCGGAACATTCTTCCCGGCATTACGAGGGCAAGGTACTGGTCTCCGAGGAACATATTCGTAAAAATACAGGAAGCTATTACGGAACCCACAAGGCCGAATGCAGTCCGGACGTTCTCCATCAGCTTCCGGAGAAGGACTTCGAGGAAACCGCATGTTTCCATTATGCCTCCGAGCACAAGGGCGACGAGTATCAGGGCGATGGTCTCGAGCATACCTGCAAGTCCTCCCCTTGCCAGGAGGTCATTGAGCATGCCGGAAACTTCCTTCACTGTTTCAAAGCTGTCCCCGGCAAAAACGGCTGTTCCCTTTACAAGCTCATTCACGCCGGCGCCAATTCCCATAAGTGCTATTCCGACGGTGCCGCTCGTACTCCAGGAGCTTCCAGTCGAAAGTGATACTATTGCGCAAATGAAAAGAGACGCAAGTAGGAAATACTCCGGTGAAAGAAGATTGAGACCGTAGAAGATAAGCGTCGGAACGACGCCGCTCTGGAT
>LSQX01206019.1_pt1 | contig 12312 bp, 15 predicted proteins | sample 654561 | NCBI WGS metagenome assembly LSQX01 (sample SAMN04489861, study PRJNA283612) | anaerobic digester metagenome | isolation source: 4 biogas reactors fed with cattle manure at either 37C or 55C with and... | place: Denmark: Kongens Lyngby | collected 2014 | reverse complement strand
ATTAACCCGATTTCTGTACCTGCATCTGGATTTTATTTAGGTGCAAGTTTAGCCGGCGGCGATTCAGGATGGGGTGCGAGTTACAGAATATATCTCGATGGGGCATATATCAGAACCAACACTCATTTCGTAAGTGGCAATACTATAACTGTGGGGCAATTCGCTTCGGGCGGTACAGGCACAGCTTTATACGCTAACTCTAATAATCAAATATGCCGAGGCACAAGTCTACGCAAATACAAAACAAACATAGAATCTTTAACAGACACAGAGTGGATATACAATTTAAGAGCGGTACAGTTTAACTGGAAAAATTCTAAAGAAGATCAAATGTTTGGGCCGCAAATAGGGTTAATAGCTGAAGAAGTGGAACCTGTCGCTCCTTTACTAACTTTTAGAGATAACGAAACAGACACGTTACAGGGGGTATTATACGATAAGCTTGCTGTGCCGTTGCTTGTGGAAATGCAAAAGTTTAAAATCACAAGTGAAGTGCACGATTCCAAAATTTCTGAGTTGGAAGCTAAAATTTTAAAACTTGAAAAACAAATAGAAAAATTAATTGGTAGAAGCCAAAACGATTAAAGTAATTTTACACAGTTTTAATGATGTTAGAGGTGAAAAAAATACATGACTAACGTTTATGCAGGTTGGAAATTACAGGTTGCACTTTCGGGAAGTGGAATGGCACAATGGGGTATGCTCGATGGTATTACAAGAGTAACTTATAAATTAAGTGAAGGAACAGAAGCTAAAGAAGAATGTGGTACACGATATGTAACTGTCGTTGAAGGTTCATATGGTTTAACTGGTACAATCGAAAGATTTTACACTGGTTCAGGTATGCTTTCAAATTTCTTAGTTGGCGACGCCGCTTTAACTAATTATACATTATGGATTTTCCCAAACGGTTCAGGTTCAGGAAGTCCTTATATAAAAATAGAAGAAATCAAATTTGACGAAATCGAAATGCAACACAGACCAATGGCTAACCCAATGTCTGAATCTATAACTTTTATAGGTACAGGGAAAGTTTCAACAGGTTCAGTTTAAAACCTTTGTTTTTTAAACCAAAAAATATTCTTTGAGAAAAAGAAAAAATAATTAACCGAGGAGGAAAAAAATGTCTAATACAGAAACTTATACTATGAAAAAGGAAGGAGATTTTTACACAACTAAAGTTAACGGAATAAAATTTGCTTTCCGTAAATGGTCTTGGGGAGAAAAAAACTCTTTAAGCGTAAGTTGTGGAGCTATAAACCCGTTAAGTGGAGAAGTAATGTTTGATAACGGTAGATTCAACATGGGTCTTATGGAGAAAACTGTTTATAAAATTGAAGAAAATAAAATTCTACCAATGTCAAACGAAGAAATAAGTAAACTTGACGGACAATTAGGCGATAAACTTTTTCATATTACACAAAAAATTAATTTAGTTCAAACAGTTGAAACGGTAAATTTATAAGAGAGCTGGCTTGTGAAACAACTGCAAATCCTTTTATTCTTAAATACATGTTTTGTGAAAAATTTAAGTGTTTACCAAGCCAGCTTGAAAAAGAAGATGCTAAAACTATTGACATGTTTCTTGCGATTGATAACGAATTACATATTAAAGAAAGGAATAGAATAAGAGAAGAACGTGCAGAAGCTAAATTAAAAGAGATGATGGGTAAATGAGTTGGTCAACAAGTGATGGAGTCGAATTTAATGTAACAGTTACAGTTGACTCCGATAAAGCTGTACAAAATCTTAATGAAGTTAAAGAATCTTTAGATGAATCCTCCAATGTCTTAGCAAAACAAAAAGGTGATTGGGGTGAACTTTCAAGGGCACTGCGGGAATCTGGGGAAGAATATCAAGTTGAAAGTTCAGCTATAAGAAGTGTAAGCTGGGATTTGTTACTTACAGGACGTTCTTTATCTGTTATGAATTCAAGTTTACTTGGTAACAACAATTCACTTAAACAAATGATAGGTTTAATGTATTCAGCCGCCGCAGCAATAAGATTAGTAGTTATGCTTTACGATACAAAAAGAATAGCCGCTGAAGCCGCAACCAAAAAAGGTTACAAATCGACCCATGAAATGCCCCATAAAGACCCCTTTACTTTTGGTGCAGAATATACAAGAAATAAAGAAAAAGTAGATTTAGGTGCAGGAAGACCTTCAGGTACAAGCTCTCTACCAACGATGTCGTTTAAATCTCCTTCTGTTGGTGTTAATTATAAAGAGGAAACTGATGCTGAAATTGTTAATCGGCATGTTAGTGATTATGTTAGTAGTGCACATAAATCTGGTGTTATTGAATCTTTTGTTGGTGCAAGTAAAGCTGGTAAAGAACTTGGTGGTTACGAATCAGGTATTTTTTCTCAAATTGGTGAATACGCTGGTTTTGCAAGTTTAATTCCTGTTGGTGGACCAGTTTTAAGCGCTCTTATGAGTGCTCTTTCTTATGGTGAAGAAAAATTAACTCCATATAAAGAAGGAGGAGTAATCGGTAGAGAAACACCTGCTTTGTTACATCCAGGCGAAGCAGTAGTTAGAGAAAAAGATTACCATGCAATAAACACTATTTTAAAAAACTCTAATCAAAACCGTATTACACCACCAAACATTCAAAGTACAGTTAGTACACCTAAAAATTCAACTACAAACAACCTTGGAGATGATGTCAACAATTTCGTTAACATACATATGACTACAGGTGCAATAAATTCTAACGTTGATATACAAGGATTACTTAAAAAATTAGCTCAAAGCGTAACTATAGAAAACAGAAGGAGAACAGGACGATGAGTCTAAAAATAACAAACATAAACGACGATTACATAAAAATAAATTTGTGGGATATAAACGAAAACTTTGAAACCAAAAGTATTTTAATAGATTTAGCAAGTAAAAATTTTGACGTTTTACAAGCACTTGGTAGAGACAACAGAAAATATGTTTTAACGGGTATGGTTAAAACTAATGACCAAGAACTTTTTTTAGAAAATATTAATGGTAAAACAGGTAAACTTGAATTTGATTCAGAAATTGGTTTGTTAAATGAAGATTTTAAAACTTGGACTATTGCAATACCACCAGTTTTTGATTCAAACCATTTTAACTGTGAACATTTCGACTGTGGAATTGCATCCAGAAAAATCAACTTTCTACCAGTTTATTTTATTAATTTAAAATGGTTTTATAAGCGACCGATGGAAAGAAAATTTTTTGTTGAAGTTATAGAAAGAGGAGTAACAGAGTACGATTTATAATGACTTGTATCTTAAGAGATTTATCTAAACCTTTTAGATATTTTAATGGTAAAATACAAACAATAACTGTTAATAACCCAACTAAAATGGCGCAAATTAAAATTTATGGTGCAAACAAAGACGTTATACAAAAAATGGGTTTAAGTAACCGAGAATACACTTTAGATGGTTATGTAACTGAAAGCGCCGATGTAACTTTTTTAAATGAATGTGTAGGTGAAAAAGGAGAATTTGAATATTACTCGAATGCTTTAAGTATGGATTTAATTGGCACCCAAAATAATCCTGTAACAATTTATTTTAAAAACCTCGTCTGGAAAGATGAAGGTTCAAAACCAATGGAAAGAAATTTTAGTTTAACAATGGTAGAGATTAAACAATGAGTTCAACTTTTTATTTTATGCAACCAGTTTACAAAATAGAAATATATGCAAATAATAATGGTAATATAGGTTCATTACGTCACACTTTCGGATTTGACTTGGAAAAACAAGTTTCAAACTGGAATATAAAATTTGGCATGACAAAAGCAATATCCAGTTTTGAAATTGAAATACCAGAAACAGGTGAAGACGCAACAACACACATGGTTACTGGAGAAACCTATTCAGACATAGACGTATTTGACTTTGTAAAAATATGGTACGGATACACAGGTGAAGGACAAGGATATTCTGACCCATACATGTTTATTGGTAGAATCGACACAAAAAAAGTTGAAATGAACGAAAACGGTTGTATCAGAACATTCGCTGGTAGAGATTTGGGAGAAATATTATTTAGACATATTCAACGTAGAAGTTTTACTGGTTCAACCGAGCAAACAGTTAAAGAAATTTTATCCAGTTGTTCAATAGAAACAGGAGGTAACTACCAAACTATTACTCCACATTCAGATGAAGCATACTTTTTCACCGCCAATAAATCTTCTTTTGATTCTTTACAAGATATAGCTAAACTTGATAAAAACGATTTTTATATTGGAAGTGGAAGTTCAGAAACAAATCCACATTTACATGTTTTTGAACAAAACTCTAAATATGCTTCTGGAGAAGTAATTTCAAGTTTCGTTGAAGGAGAAAACATTTTTTCTTACAGTTTAGTTCGTGATATAGGTGAAGTTAAAAACGATGTTTATGTTTTTGGTCAAGAAATAGATAGTCTTAACTCTGGTTCTTTTTTCCCTCAATCCAGACATGAATTCACAGATAATTTTTCAAGTTATGATGGCTTTTCAGGTGAATTTGCTACTTATAAATCTTTTTATCCTCAATGGCACGGTACTTTATGGAATGTAGTTAATTATAGTGGTTCAGGTCATCCACAAGAACAATATTTTCTACCTTATACTTTAGGTTATAATGCAGCCCAACACATCGTTGGTTATCCCTGGCCTTATTTATGTCCCGTTCTACCAATTTTAGATACAGAAGGTAGTGGTTATAATTTATTAACTTCAATTATGTCAATTAGAATAGATTTATTTACTGGTCAAACATTGGGTAATTGGTCTCATGGTTGGTATACATGGATTGGTGGAGATTACGGACCAATTTCTGGTTCTGGAACAATTTTTACTCCGAAACAAACAACAGTTTTATATAGTGATAATATTCCAGGTAGTTATGCTTGGTTTCATGTTTTACCAGAAAATCTTTCTCCGGGCTTTGAAATTAAAAGTCAAGTTGAAACTAATTCTTGGTATGCTATAACACTTTTACTTGATATGGATAGAGCAAATAAATATTTAGTTAATGATTTAGAAGAACCAGGTTTAGAATATGGTTCATTTAGAAGTTCTCCAGCATTAATGTTAAATTCTGGAGACACTATGGTTTTAACTTATGGACAAACATATAATGCAATAGATTCTGGTATAGGTTATGTTAGTAGTATTCCAGAAGCAGGTATTTCTGGTTCTATGGATACTTCTATTCAACTTAAACAAATTAATCAATATGAACAATGGTGGGTTATTCTTGGTTCCAATAAAACTCAGGATGAAGGAGGAAGATTAATACCAACAGATTATTTTGCTTGCGCTGTTGAAGCTCCAGAATTAAGATGTGATATTTTAACAGAAGGTATTGAAAAAAGCACTTTAATGAGTATAGAATTACCTGTTGGTCCAGAATTTGAAGGTACTTCTTCTCCTAATTTAAGAGGTCAACATTCTGGTTCTTATAAATGGACGAGATATGGAAAACCAGATTGGTATAATATTACTTATGCAGGTATCATGTTTGAATTTAAAACACCAAATAGGTCAGATGTTTCACCAGATAAAGGTAGTTGGGATCCACAATATTGGATTGGTCCATTTGCAAGTACATCTCAACTTGGTAAACTTGGCGGGACAAGAGATATAACTTATAATGTATTTATAGAAAACATGTATTTTAAAACGAGATTTCAGGGACACACCTTCGATATTAATTCAATTAAAGAGTGGGGTTTAAGACCATCAATAACATCCAACATGAGAAACGCCAGTAACGAAATGTGTCACCAAGAATCAAAAGCAATTTTAGACCAATACAAAAGACCTATAACAACAATAGACGTAGAAACTTATGCTCAACCATACACGCTTGGTTCAATGTACACTTTACTATTAAATTCGGAACCAAACCTTCAAGGTTTAGAAGGTAAATTACCAAATTCATTCACATTAATAGAATATGAAGTAAACTGGGAAAACAATAAATTATATAGTAAATGCACTTTAACTAATTTACCTGGAATACGTTATCCACCATTATTCACAAACTATCACATGCAACCAACACTTTACGCAAAAGGATTATGGGATTACATTGCACCATACTTTACATCAACAATAGACCAAGGACCACCAAAATACAATTAAAAAGAAAAATAAATATTACGGTGCAAACCAGCAACAACATCCCAAGACATTTCTTTAGCGGCTAAATCTGCTTTTTCAACCAATTCTTTCTGTAAACTTTCAGAATCCAAAACTTTAACAATAGCCTGATACAAATCAGTTGGTGACAAAGCAGGAACTTTCAAAGCTGGAATTTCATCAAGACACCCATCGCTGGTAGAAACCAATGGTTTATGAGCGGCTAAAGCTCTATGGGCGGCTCCACTTGCACTTGCTGAACCCCTTGAATAATTTAAAACTATAACATCAGCTACTGAAAACCACTTTGATACATCAGCTTCTGGTACCCAATTTGTTATCACTAAATCTTTAGGTGTTATACCTAATTTTACAGCATTTTTAAGCATATCTTTAACATATTGACTTCTTTGTATAATTGGATGCACTCCACCAGCATGAATTAACATAGCATTTTTAAAAGATTTTTTTATTTCAGCTAAAATAGTTACTAAATCATTTAAACCTTTTGATTCCCAAATAAAACCCCAACTTAAAATAACTTTTTTATCAAATGGTATTCCAAGTTTTATTCTACTTTCAAATTTATCTGGCATTTCTACCAATAAAGTCCCATGCGGCACAAGATGTATTTTTTGTTCATTTATTTGCCATTGTTTTAAAATATTTAAACAATCCATTGTATGTACTATTATTGCGTCGCTGTGTGTTAACCACGGTTTAACATAATTTTTTGTTTGTGTAGATAATGGTACTACATCATGCATTGTTGTTACTATTGGATGTTTCATTTCTTCTAATAATTTAACATTATTTTTTATGTTTGGAAATAAACCAAATTGATGTTGAATATGATTTACATCATATTTTTTTGATAATTTAATAATATTTTCAAAAGAATTATCTCTACTCCAACAAAACCTATATTTTGATTTAAAAGGAAAAGGTTCTTTACAAACATTTTTTTCTGCAAAAACAAAAGTTTTTATTTTTTGTTTCAATAAAGCATCGGTAAGGTAACCAGTATAAGTTGCTATACCACATTTATCCATAAACGTGCTTGTTAAACTAACTTTCATTTAACCCACTTCTTAATAAATTTAATGCGATTAACTTTAATAATGTTTTGGTAATAATTCATATTTAAACTGGTTGTAGCGGCTACATAATGCATAAATAAAGCATTTACACAAATAGCTAATTTAAAACCCGCTTGTTTTATTCGCATAGAATAATCTTCTTGTTCATAATGACAAGGTGAAAAACGTTCATCAAGTAAACCAATTTCATTTATAACTTAACGTTTTATTATACAACAAGCCATTCCAACAATATCTACATCAACCCAGAATCTACCAGTTTCTATTTGGGCTTTAACATCTTCGACGCCTTTTAAGATTGGGTCCAATAAAGTTTTTGGTTTCCAATATATAAAAGGTTTAGTTTTTGTTGGTTTACCATCAGGGAAAAATTCTAATGCACCAACTATACCTATATTTTTATCTTTTTTAAATATTTTTAACATATTAGAAATACATTTTTTATTAAGGATTGTATCATTACTTAGTAACATCACATAACGTGACATACTTACTTTAAGACCCACATTCACACCTTTAACGAAATTAAGGTTTTCTTTTTGCCTTAAATACGTTATTGGTTCCCCTTCTTCTACCAAGTAAGATATAAATGTTTCTGTTTTATCTGTTGAATTATTATCTACAATTATAATGTTTACTTTTTCTTTTGGAAAATCACTTTTAAAGATTGATGCTAAACATTGCATTGTATAAAAATAATTGTTGTGAACTGGTATTATTATATCAAGCATTTTTGTAAAGATTCTCCCCATTTTGTCCAAAACTTTAAACGGTTACCACTTAAAATACTGGTCCAATAATCGGGTTTATCAGATGTTGAAATTGAAACTTTATGGATAAATTTAGCTTTAGGAACAACACCTATTTTAAACCCAGCCAATTTAGTTTTTAAACACCAATCCTCTTGTTCATAACAACCTGGACTAAAACGTTCATCAAGCAAACCAATTTTTTCTATAACTTCTCTTTTGGAAATTGAACAAGCAAAATGTGTTATGTCAACAGGAATAATATCGTCATGTTTTTTGGGTAAATTTTTCAATTCAATGTGATTCCAAACAGTAGCACGTTCACCACGAATAAAATATTTTAATGGTGATAACTCAACTTTTTTAGTATCATATTGAGTAGCACCTAAAATACCATATTCTGGATGATTAACCATTTCACTAAACAATTCCTGTAAACAATTTTTATCCAGTAAAACATCATTATTCATAAAAACAAAATAATCCGTATCCAACGCTTTAAGAGCTTTATTGGTAGAGCCCACATATCCAAGTTGTATAGGATTATGAAAGGTGACTATGGGCCTGTTTTCTTTTTTTAACAAATATAAAAATTTATTAGTGTAATCTGTACAGGCATCATCTACAATATAAATTTTATAATCTTTTTGATTCATATTACCTTTAAATATACTTGAAAGACATTTAGCAGTTGTCATCCAATGATTTCTACATGGTATTATTAAAGTTAAATAAGGAATTATTTATTCACTTCTCCTTAGAACATTCAAATTCTTTTTTCATTTTGCTTAAATCAAATTTGCGATTAACCCAATCTGATGTTTTACCTTCCAAAGCTGAAATCCATAAATCATAGTTATGTCCACTTGTAACATTAAAAACTGTACATAAAGGCGTGTTTAAATCGTCATTAATACTTATTACCCAATTAGCAGTATCCATAATAATTTTAAAACCAGCTTTCACTAAACGTAAACCAAACTCGCAATCTTCAAAACCGTAACCATACTTGTCATATTCTTCGTTCATACCATTAAGTTCCAACCAGTAACTAATTGGTAGAGCAAAACTACTACCATGTAACCAACCCCCAATTTTTACTTCAATAAATGGGTCTCTACCAAAAAATTTGTTGTCTGGTAATCCAGGTAATCTACAGTCTGTTGGTGCTTTAAAAATTTTGTATTGAAATTTTTTTTCTCCGTTTTCTTCGTATTCGTAACCTATTTTTACTCGTGTTTCAATGGGATGTGATGGAGCTTTTGATATTTCAGCGTAATTTATTCCTTTCGGTAACGATTTTGGTATGACATAACATGGTGAAATACTTATTTTGTCTTTTGATACAATTTTAACGTGACGTTCAATCCATGTGTTTTGTATATAAGTATTGTCTCCAGCTACACACAATATTTCTCCAGAAGAATATAAAACACCTGTATTTCGTGCATTAGCAATTCCAGGTTGTTTACCCATACCTATCCAAGGTTTATCTTGTACATGTTTTGTTATAAAATCGGTGTTATTTAATTTTTGAATAAAATCTTTACTACGCTTATCTTTTAAAGCATCAACGTAAATTAATTCAAACCATTTATATGTTTGTCTTTTTAAACATTCTAAAATTAAATCCAGTCGTGGTTCTTCACGGATTGTACATATAATAACAGACACTAAAGGTCCTGACATTTTTTCACTTTCTCAATTATTGTTTCTACTTCTAAGTTTAACAATTTATGATGAAGAGGAATCAATATAAAACTATTGGATATTCTTGAAGCACTCTTATATTTCAACGCATAAGAAGGAAACATTCCTCTCGACTCAATTTTGTTTTTCTCCAAAAATTCACATGCTTTTTGAGGTGAAGAAACTTTAACTGGGTAAGCAATAGGAATAATGTATTCACCATTTTCTTCTACCAACGAATTAAATTCTTGTTCATAACGTTTAAAAATTTGATGCCTACGATTAATATTTTGGTCAATAGATTCCATTTTTACTCTACCAAGTACACCTTGAAATTCTGTTGGTTTAAAGTTTCCACCTATAACCATTCCTGTTGACCAACGTCTCTCATTTGTTTTTAATTCTCTTAAAAACCGTTTTTTACATGTTCCATTAAATTTTAATGTGCACATTGAACATACACATAATCTTCCGTTATCTCTTGCTGAAAGTAAATTTTCATATAAATCTGTATTATCTGTTACTACCATTCCGCCTTCAACAGTAGATATTTGATGTGAAACATAAAAAGAAAATACTCCACATTTACCAAATGTTCCAAGTTTTTTACCATTAAAAGAACTTCCAAGAGCCTCACAAGTATCTTCTATATCTGGTAGAAAACTAGTTAGATTTCTAACTGGTTTCCCAAGAAGATGAATTGGCATAGTAATATTTATGTTTTTTCTATTATGTTCTTTTACACGCATCATATACATATCTGTTACAAATTGGTTATCAACATCTTGAATGTAAGGTTTTAAACCACAATATTTAATTACATTCCAATTAGCTGGGTAAGTTAAAGCCGAAGTAGTAACTGTTTTTACATTTAAATTTTGGTTCAAATAAATATCTTTAATTGATTGAATAGCCGCCATCAATGCACTTGTACCACTATTCATAAAAACTGCATAACGTGAACCAATCCATTTTGCAAAATCCATTTCAAAACCATAAACGTTTTTACCCATTGAAAGCTGAACATCTTTTTGGTTTATTAAATCATAAATTGCATTACGGCATTCATCATTAAAATCTAAAGTTCCGAACCTAATCATTTGCATCATCTACCAATAAATAAAACTTACTTTTATCAATATGTTAATAATTAAAATAAAATATAAAATTATTGGTAGACAACCAAATGTTTTTTAGCTATAATATTAAAAGTTGTTATCATACCATAAACATAAGCATTTTCAGCTATGGTTTTGGCGCAATCAAGGTTTTCATAAAGAACATTAATAACATCAGCTATATCATCATCATTAACTGCTTTAAGGCACGTTACATAATTTTCAAATTCCGAAAGTTTAGGGGAAGAGCTCATAATAATAGGTTTTTTAGCCAAAAGAATACGGTGAGCAGATGCGCTGGTAGAATACCCATAAACCATTTGTTGATTAAGAATTAAAAAGTCGCTCGATAAAATAATTTGGTCTAATTCTTTTTCTGAAAGATTCCTATTAAGAAATTCAACTTTGTCGGTGACACCAAGATTAATTGCTGTTTTCATACACTCTAAAACATATGGTTTGTGCTGTAAATCAGCTAAAGGATGGAATCCACCAGCAAAAACAATTTTTAAATTCGGTATTTTAATTTTTGGAATAGCTTTAATGATACCAAGCATTCCTTTGTCGACGCCATAATAACCTGTTTGTGTAATAATAAAGTTTTCCGAAGTAGTTTTTTCTACATCTGAAATAAGTGGTGTACCTAAAGGTATTTCATAAATAATTCCGTTTGGAAACCATTTTTTTAAACCCGTATTCATAGCTGGATTCATAACGATAAAAGACGATTCAAGTTTTTCATACCATTTAGAAAGTTCTTCGCCGTGTTTATGAAATTCTGGAATGTCATGTAAAGTAAAAACTGTTTTTATTCCTTTACTGTGAAAAAAAGCTACAATTTTTTGTAAATTACTATCCAGTTTATAATCTAATTCTTTAAAAACTCCACTTACAAATTGAAAATGTACAACATCTGGTTTAAATTTTAAAACTTTTTTAACAAATTTTTCGTCAAAACCAATAATTCTATTCCAGCACCTTTCATAAACAACATTTTCAGTTCCTTTAAGCGGTTCAGTTTCTACTTGTGGAAGTAAAAGATTTTCTGCAAACACTTTCACATCTACCAATTTACTTAATTCACCAGCTAAATCTTCACAGTATTTACCTACTCCACAATTTGTACGGAAAGTGCTTATTAAAGCTATTTTTAAACGGTTTCTTTTAACATTTTCTTTAGACATTTTTATATTACCGTTTTAATTTTATCTATTGTTAATTTTAAACCATCATCTAATTTAACTGTTGGTTTCCAATCAATAACGTCAATGGCGGTTGTGTAATCACCAAGTAATCTTTCAATCTCAGTTGGTCTATTTTTAACATTCCAAACAATTTTTCCTTTATAACCTAAAATTTTAGAAATTTTAAAAACCAAAGAACCAATAGAAATTTCTACACCAGTACATAAATTAATAGCTCTAACATGAGCTAATTTATTATAAGGAGTTAATAAAGTTTTAATGTAACCATTAACATGGTCGTCAACATACATTAAATCTCTCAACGGAGTAGGACCTGTCTCTTATAC
>LSQX01091344.1_pt1 | contig 12313 bp, 14 predicted proteins | sample 654561 | NCBI WGS metagenome assembly LSQX01 (sample SAMN04489861, study PRJNA283612) | anaerobic digester metagenome | isolation source: 4 biogas reactors fed with cattle manure at either 37C or 55C with and... | place: Denmark: Kongens Lyngby | collected 2014 | reverse complement strand
CCTAAAGTGGCAAAAGGCCAAAGTGCAGATGAAAACCAGGTGTCAAGGACATCCTCATCCTGTTTCAGATTGCTGCTGCGGCAAATGGGACAGATATCGGGCGCTTCGCGGCTGACAATGGTTTCTCCGCAGCTTTCACAATACCAAGCAGGGATGCGATGACCCCACCAGAGCTGACGGCTGATGCACCAGTCACGGATATTTTCCATCCAATTATAGTAAACCTTTGTAAACCGCTCAGGAACAAACTTCGTTTCCCCTTTGCGTACGGCCTCCAGGGCAGGCTGCGCCAGAGGCTCCATATGCACAAACCACTGGAGGCTGACCAAAGGGTCAACCGTTGTATGGCAGCGGTAACAGGTGCCCACCTGATGGGTATAAGGTTCTATTTTAATCATGAGACCGAGCTTCTGCAGATCTTCTACCACCAATTTTCGGCAATCTCTCTCACTCAGGCCAGCATAGCGTTCGCCTGCCGCCTCATTCATCGTACCGTCAGGGTTGGTAACACAAAGGATATCCAGACCAGTTCGTTTGGCTACTTCAAAGTCATTGGGGTCATGCGCAGGAGTCATCTTTACAGCTCCGGTGCCGAAGCTTATATCCACATAACTGTCTGCAACAACCGGAATATCACGCCCGCTCAAAGGCAGCGTCAATGTTTTTCCAACTAAATGAGCATAGCGCTCATCATCAGGATTGACGGCAACACCGGTATCGCCCAGCATGGTTTCAGGGCGTGTAGTCGCAACGACGACCCCTTCTCCCCCGTCACTTGCAGGGTAGCGGATGTGCCACAGAAAGGATGCCTGCTCCTCATACTCGACTTCAGCGTCAGAAAGTGCTGTCTGACATACCGGGCACCAATTTACAATGCGGTTGCCTCTGTAGATCAGGCCTTTTTCGTACATTCGTACAAACACTTCCCGCACAGCTGCATAATAATCCTCATCCAGCGTAAACCGCTCACGAGACCAGTCACAGCTGGCGCCGAGCCTTCTAAGCTGCTGTGTGATGCGGCTGCCATACTCATCTTTCCATTCCCAGGCATGCTCAAGAAATTCTTCACGGGTGATGCTCTTTTTATCTATGCCTTGTTCTGCCAGCTTCTCTACGATCTTAACTTCAGTCGCAATAGAAGCGTGATCGGTACCCGGCAGCCACAGGACGGCCTTGCCCTTCATGCGGTGATAGCGGGCCAAAGAGTCTTGCAGCAGACAATCCATGGCATGGCCCATATGCAGCTGACCGGTAATATTCGGAGGAGGCATCACAATGGTGAAAGGCTTTTTGCCTTCTATCCTCTTTGCTATAAATGCACCTGACTTTTCCCAGGATTTATAAATTTCCGTTTCTATGCCTTGCGGATTGTATGCTTTTTCCATGTTATCAGCAGTATTATCCATCTTTGTCTCCTCCGCTTAATCCATTAATAGCAAAGCGCCCCAATCCTTATTGAAAGGACGGGGCGACCCGTGGTACCACCTTGCTTTACAGCCAAAGCTGTCTCATGTTCGCTTTAAGGGGCGAACCCCGCGGTCTTCACCGCTCCCTCAAAAGCGACATTCAGTACAAACTTAGCCCGGCTTCTTCTCAGCCGTGAGAAGCCTCTCTTTGCGGCGGTTGTACCTACTCCTCTTTTTCTTCGGGCATCAAGAGTTTAGATTAAGCCTTAGCGCCTTCATCCATCTTGATAACTTCTACGCCATTGTAATAGCCGCAATTTTTGCACACACGGTGCGCAAGCCTCATCTGCTTGCACTGCGCGCAGGCGACAATAGCGGGCATTTGGAGTTTCCAATGCGTGCGACCTTTGCGACCGCGTGCACGCGAGACTTTCCCCTTTGGTACAGCCATGATTACACCTCCTGATCCTTGTTCAGCAATTGCTGCAGCGCCGAAAAAGGATGCTGCATTTTAACTTCGTTTTGGTCGGCATCCGCTTCCCGGTTATATTCTGTGAAACCCTCAATCCCTTTGCAGTCTTCCTGACACAGGAAGCGAATGGGTAAATCGAGGACCACTAGCGTCAACGCCAGGTGATCGACCGCAAGCTGCGATCCTTCATAGGCGAAACGATCCAAGTCATCCGGCAAAAACTCATCGTCCGGGTCTTTTTCACGCGCATTGGTAAACTGCTCATGAAAGTCGATGTCTACCGGGTAATCGGCAGGGTTAATGCACTTGCTGCAGCGGCTATGCGCCACAGTGGACAAATTTCCCTGAAGATACAGTTTGCCCTCCGCCATATAAAAACTGCCTTCCATCTTCACGGGGTCAAAAGTGACCTTTTCGCCCAAAATATCCTGCTCAGGTAAAGAGAGCTCATGGATAAATGGAAAACGTTCTTCAGGGCTGCGTAGAGCTTTGCTGATGTTAATGGCCATACTAGTCCCTCCAATCGTCAACGCGAAATATTATATCTATTATGGAAGAATCTGTCAATGCCCGGTAATAAGCTGGAAATCCGCTTATTCCTCTTGCGCCCGCTGAGTGTCTTCTTGCGGCGCAGCCTCACGGTTGAGCGTGATCACCACATGGCGATTGGGTTCTTCGCCTTCAGAATGGGTAGCTATCCCCTCATGGTTCTGGAGCGCGCTGTGTAAAATACGGCGCTCATAAGGGTTCATGGGCTCGAGGCTGACCTTTCGGCCTGTTCTTTGCGCACGGTTCGCCATGCGGGTCGCCAGCCTGATCAGTGCATCTTCACGTTTGGCTCTATAACCTTCGCTGTCGAGCGTAACTCTGATGTACTGTTCTTTCCCACGGTTAAGGTGAAGCCCCGTCAGGTACTGCAGAGCATCCAATGTTTCGCCGCGGCGTCCAATTAAAATGCCCAGTGTATCGCCTTGCATGTTGACTCGGATATTGCCTTCATTATCTGTAAGCACATGAACACTAACCTGTACATCCATTAATCGCGTCAGTTCCTGCAAGAAGCTCTGAACGACACCTTCCAGGCTTTGAGGATCCTTTTGTTCAACAGGGCCCAGGGGCTTGGTAGGAACATGTTCACGAACTTTCCGCGGGGCTGCTGTTTTTGCACTGCGGGACTGTTTGGGCGGCTGAGCTTTCTTTTCAATTTCTGGCTTTTCAGCTTTTATTGTTTTTTCTGCTCTGGGTTTGGCTGGTGATGCCTTAGGAGCAGGCTTGGGGTCAGCCGCAGGCTTAAGTTCGGGTTTACTCTGCTGCGGTTTACTTTGCTGCTTTACAGCGGACTGCTTTGCTCTGCCTGCTGATTGTTCGGCATCATAGCTGCTGAGTGATTGGGCAAATACTGAACTGCTCTCTTCTTCCACATTAACTGTGAGGCGAACGCGGGAGAGTTTGCTGCCAAACAAGCCAAACAAACCTTTTGAGCCTTCTTCCAGTATATCTACCTTGACTTCGCCTATGCTCAGTCCAAGATGTTTCAAGCCTTCTGATACTGCTTCTTCTACTGATTTACCTGTGGATTCATATGAATTCATGTAGCTGTCAATGCTCCTTTGGTTTCAGAGCCCCGCGTATCTGTCTTGTCAAAATGCCTCGTAATCAAGAAACTCATTGCGGTGGCCATCATGTTGCTGACAACCCAGTACAAAGCAAAGCCTGCGTTGGATGTCAATGTAATATAGACAGAGAAGAGTGGGAAAAAATACTTCATAAAGTTGCCCATGCCCGCTCCGGTTGCTGCCGTCCCTGCTTGATCGCCTGTGGGAATAGGAGCTGCACCTGAGGCACCAGGAGTCAGCTTGGTCATCAAGACCTGGGACAAACCTGCCATGATTGGCAAAATCAAAAAGCCGTTATTTTGCATGTAAACCGTTAGGTTCGTGATGTACAGGTTAATGTTGCCCCAGCCGGGAAGAGCCTGTGCCTGTGAAATGTACTCAGGCATAGCTTGCAGGGCAATATTGATGTGAGGCATCAATATCTTGAGGCTGTCTGCTGAGCTGAAGTTAAACATCTCAGGTGTAAAATCGGGAACGGAGGCTGCAATGTGCTGCAGCATGGTTGCAATCTGGTCGGGAGCCATAGCCTGTGACACTTTTTGCCACACATCAAGCGGTATCATACGGATAGCGTTGATGCTGGGGGCAACCGGGGCAAATAGAGAGTCTGCCATCCAGATGTTTTTAACCCAAAGCCAGCCTTCATACTTGGGCACTTCGCCTGAGAGGAAGGTAAAAACCTGATGCGCAATCTGCTCATTGGCCAAAGCGCGCATCGCTCCGAACATTGCGAACAGAATGGGCATTTGAAACAGCATGGGCAAGCAGCCGGACATTGGGTTGTATTTCTCTTTGCGCATCATTTCCTGCTGTTTTTGCTGCAGTTTCTGCTTGTCATTGGCGTATTTTACTTGAAGTTTGTTAAGCTCCGGCTGAATTTGGGCCATCTTGCGCATACCCTTGCGGTTCTTGATGTCAAGAGGCATCAAAACCACTTTGATAAGGATAGTGAAAATGACGATGGACCATCCATAGTTTGAAACGATGGAATAAATCCAATCTAAGATAGACCTGAGTGCATTGGTAATGGCTCCCACCTTATTTAGTCCCTCCTTATAGCACCGTCCGGCAGTTCCGGTACGGGGTCATAGCCCCCTTTGAACAGGGGGTTGCAACGCAATATTCTTTTGGTGCCCATCCACCCGCCGTGAAGAGCACCGTATCGTTCAATGGCAACTCGAGCATATTCAGAACAAGTCGGTGAATATCTGCAGGCAGCCATTGTATGGGGACTAATCTGACGCTGATAAAAGTCAATCAGTTTAAGCAGTATTTTTTTCATGCGGGCGGCTTATACAACTGCATACGCGCCAAAAGTTTATCCATATCCATGGCCAATTGATGATAATCTGCCTGTGATGCACTGACTTTAGCAGAAAACACATAGTATCCGCTTTTTAAATTCAGCATTTGCAGACGAAAGTGCTCACGCATCCTTCGTTTGATGCGGTTGCGCACCACTGCCTTGCCTACTTTCTTTGATACCGAGAAACCAACTTGCAGTTTTCCGGCTCTGATATAAGTAAGAGACACATTCTGCTGGCCTACCGTTTTACCCTTACGATATACATAGCGGAACTGGTTGTTTTTTCGGATGCGGCAGGATTTTTCCATGGATTCCCCTTGATAACTTCTGAGAGGTAAAGAAAACCCGCCCCCTACATCAACTTCAACAGGGCAGGTTAAGCCTTGCGACCGGCAGGGGCAGCGGGTTTTTTCAGACGGTCAGCTCTTTGCGGCCACGGCGACGACGGGCTGCAAGAACACGGCGTCCGGCTTTGGTGGACATACGGGCACGGAAACCATGCACCTTATTGCGCTGACGCTTCTTTGGCTGATAGGTACGAAACATACTGGAACACTCCTTTAAGCCGACTCATTCGGTGTCCAATAGGCATGCTGCCATGCCGAACACCTTGACGAACTTGTTTATTATAGCCATCACACCTTTGTGTGTCAATACTAAAAACATCGTTTAGCTCGGCAAACCGTCAAATATCCATTGTTTTTAACTGTGAAGAAATCTTCAGCTCGGCTTGGGTCGCCGCTTGAATCTCTTCTATTGTAAATGCAGGATTGTACTCAATTAATTCAAAACCCTCACCAGTGCACTTGATTACACCCATTTCAGTAACAATCAGATCAACTGCGCAAACTGCAGTAAGGGGCAGGTCACAGCGCTTTAGTAATTTGGGCAAACCTCTGGCGGTATGCTCCATGGCAACAATCACACGTTTGGCACCGCTTAACAAATCCATCGCACCGCCCATACCGGGCACCATTTTACCCGGGATCATATAATTGGCAATATTCCCCTCTTCATCAACCTGCAAAGCGCCCAAAACTGTAATGTCAACATGCCCTCCGCGAATGATACCAAAAGAGGTTGCGCTGTCAAAAAACACACCGCCTGATAGTATGCTCACCGGCTGGCAGCCGGCATTGACTATGTTGGGGTCTTCTTCTCCGGGCTTTGGAGCCGGGCCCAAGCCGATGAAGCCATTCTCGGATTGAAAATCTACCAGGCGATCACAGGGAACGAAGTTAGCGACCAATGTGGGCAAACCAATGCCAAGGTTGACCACATCGCCGTCCTGTAGTTCTGCGGCGACTCTCTTGGCGATAAACTCCTGCATCTGCTGCTTATCCATTATTTTCATCCTCCAGTATATAATCTACAAAGGCAGCAGGAACGATCACATCATTGGGGTCAATTTCTCCGGTAGGAACAATTTTTTTCGCTTCTGCAATCGTAATGAGGCCGGCCGAAGCCATAATCGGATTGAAGTTTCTGGTCGACCCGCGATAAGATAGGTTCCCTTTTTCATCTGAAATGTCTGCATAGATTAGGGCTATGTCAGCTTTAATCGGTTTTTCAAGCAAATAGCGTTCACCCTCAACCTCAATGATCTGTTTGTCTTTTTCTACTTCGGTTCCCAGGCCCGTCTTGGTCAGGATGCCGCCCAAGCCATATCCCCCGGCGCGTATCTGCTCAATAAGAGTGCCTTGAGGAACTAAAATGACCTCAGTGACACCCTCCATCATCTGCCGCCCAGTTTCTTTGTTGGTGCCAATGTGGCTTGTAAATATCTTGTCAAACTGACCGGCCACCACCATCTTGCCAACTCCTTTATCGGGCATGGCTGTGTCGTTGCATATTAAAGTCAAACCTTTTATTCCCCGTTTGACCAGTCCATCAATCAAACGCTGGGGTGTCCCAACGCCCAGGAACCCTCCAACCATCAAGGTGTTTCCAGTTTTTACCATATCAAGGGCATCGTCAAGGGTGATACGTTTGTTCATCCTGTTTCCTGCCTTTCAAAACGTTCTTTTTTCTTCCTAAATATATATCACTTTGCATTAGATGTCCATTTATTTGCCTTACTTCACGAAGATTCATTGACTGAGTTCCTCTATACTTTGTTATCATTTACATTTTGTTCATGCTCATGACAAACTCATGGGTAAAATTAAGATAGGCACAAAAAGTGCTGTAACAAAAATTATAGGAGTGAAAAACATGATCAAAAAAACAAAAAAGCTAGGTATACTGTCTTTATTGTTAGCCTTTGCGCTCATCTTTACTGTTTCTTTGACATCATCTGCTGCAAACGGAACCCTCAAGCAGGATGAAATAGATGCGCTTGTCAACACACAAACGGAAAAGGCACTCATCCAAAGTCCTTTCCTGAGTGTAGCCAATGAAGTACGTGAAAGCGTCGTTGGCGTTAATAACTATCAAAACATCAGTGCCGCTAATCCTTTTGGCGGCGGCAGGTTCTCAGTTGATCCCTTCCAGTCAAGGGAGCAGCTGGCAGGTACCGGGTCAGGTGTTGTCATCAGCAAGTATGGCCACATCCTTACGAACAATCATGTCATCAAGGATGCTACGCGCATCACAGTAACATACGGATCAAAAGAAGCTGAAGCAACTCTCGTTCTTCATGATGAAGCCTTGGATGTCGCGGTCCTGCTTGTATCAGGCATTGGCCTTGATCCTGTAACATTGGGCAACAGCGATGATATCCAGGTCGGTGAATGGGCGATTGTTATCGGCAACCCCCTGGGACAGGAATTTGACCGTTCTGTTACCGTCGGTGTCGTGTCGGCTTATGACCGTTCTATTCAGGGAAGCGGCAACGACCGTTATGGCCGCCGTACCACAGTTACAAATCAGATGATTCAGGTTGATGCTGCCATTTCAAGCGGTAACTCAGGCGGCGGTATGTTCAATATGCTGGGCCAACTGCAGGGAATCCCTACACTTAAGTTTGATTCATCTCGCGGTATGTTCTCATTCTCCGGCGCCAGCATTGACAACATCGGAATGTGCGTGCCTGTCAATGTAGCCAAGCCCCTCATTCGCGAAGCTTTAGAGCAGTTTAATGAAGCAACCGTTGAAGCGGCCAGTGTCCGCGATCAGGATGAAGATGCAAAAGCCAGTGCAGACCCCGACCGTCCCCGCATGGGCGTCACCGTTGGTACACTCAGTGCATCCATCAACATGTCTGTCCCCGGTGGTTTGCCAAACGGCGCATATGTGAGCGAGGTTGAATCCGGCTCACCAGCTGACAAGGCAGGCCTTAAACCCGGTGATATCATCGTGGAAGTTGACAAGACAATCGTTGCCAGCCATGAAGAGCTGATTAAAAAATTAGCAGCCTATGCTGTAGGTGACAAAGTTGAAGTAACTTACTTCAGAGCACCCGGTCTAGGCGATGTCATTCTTGGCAACGCGGAAATCAACACCATCAAAGAAGGCGAATACGAGACTGTAACAGTCGAGCTTCGCAGCCTGAGCAAATCACTTTAATAATATTTGTTCTAAAACTGCTGTGGCCTTTTACAGGCCACAGCAGTTTTTATAAAAATATCCGGCAACCCTATTTTTCTTTTGATAGCCTTCTGATGATCTCTATATCCGCAGGACAAAACTCATACTGAAACAAATCATCCCGTTTAATCCAGGCAAAAGCATGGTGCTCTTTGAGTGTCAGCATTCCTTCGCTAATAGTAGCTTCAAACAAAGATAAGCGGATGTCAATGTCCGGATATTTGTGTGTAACCTGCATATAAAGTTCCCCCACATCCAGCATGACTTCCAATTCTTCCTTGCACTCGCGAATGAGTGCCTGCTTGGGGCTTTCTCCCGGTTCCATCTTCCCGCCGGGAAATTCCCAAAGCAAGGCACGAGTTTTATCAGCCGGACGCTGACAGATTAAAAACTTATCATCTTGACGTATCAAGGCTGCCACAACTTCTACCATTGTATCTCCTTAAATCTAGTTAGATACAGCATAAGCCAAGAGCTTCATGCTGGCAAGACAATAAAGCGAACAATTGCTTTAGAAAACAATAGCATGATTCGTACTTTCATGCTATAATTGACTGCTATTGTAAGGGGGTATAAGGATGGAAAAGATTAAACGCACAGAGCGCATTGCAGCTCTATCCAGGATATTGATCAGCAGGCCCAATGAAGTCATGTCCTTTTCAGTTTTCAGTGAACGCTTTTCTGCGGCCAAATCAACGTTGAGCGAGGATATGGCAATCATAGACCATGCCCTGCGCGAACACGGTCTGGGCCAGCTGCAAACAATAGCAGGCGCTGCTGGCGGCGTGCGTTTTCGCCCCCTGATCGTAAAAAACGAGGCCCACAATTTCCTGACCTGGGTATCATCCTTGCTGAGTGAGCCCAACCGCATATTGCCCGGCGGCTACCTCTATCTATCAGATATATTAGGGAATCCTTCCATTGTTCGCGCAATGAGTGAGATCATCGCATCATCCTGGTATGATGAAAAACCTGATTTTGTTTTGACCATGGAAACCAAGGGCATTCCCGTTGCCATGATGACAGCTGACTTTATGAATATCCCCCTGGTCATTGCCAGGCGTCAGAGCAGGGTATACGAGGGCAGTGCCGTTAACATCAATTATCCAAGCGGTAAAGGGAGCATTGAAACAATGTCGCTCTCACGGCGTGCTGTTAAAAATGGCCAGCGTGCCCTGATTGTCGATGATCTAATCAGAGGCGGAGGCACAGCCCGGGGGTTGCTTTCCCTGATGGAAGAATTTTCTGTGGAGGTCGTGGGGCTAAGCTTTGTCTTGTCGCAGGATACACCGCCGAGAAAGCCCATCGAAAAAGAAAAATCACTGATGCTTTTTTCAGGCGACGGAGAAAATGAGCCGCTGCAGGTTCGCCCTGCTGAGTGGATCACCCTTTAAACATAAGGAGACTGCATGATTGCAATTATCGGCCTTGGCAATCCAGGTGCTGCCTATGAAAAAACAAGGCACAACGTGGCTTGGCAGGTTCTGGATTTACTGAGTAAAAAATATAGTTTGCCCATTAATAGAAGCCGCTGCAAGGCTTTGATTGGTGAAGGTTTAGTGGACGGCCAGCGCATCGCCCTGATCAAACCCCAGACCTTCATGAACCTGAGCGGTGAAAGTATAGTCTCGGTCCTCAATTGGTACAAAATCACGCCCGAGGAGGCTTTGATTTTGTCCGATGATATCGACCTGCCTGTGGGGACGATTCGCATACGCCCTCATGGGGGTGCGGGTACTCACAATGGCTGGCGCAGCATCATTGAACTGACAGGCAGCGACCGTTTCCCCCGCATCCGCATTGGTGTAGGGGCGCCGCCCCCGCAGTGGGACCTCAAAAACTGGGTTCTTTCAGGTTTTGGTGACCAGCAAGCCTTGATGGAGGATACTTACAAATATGCAGCAGAAGCCACAGACTGCTTTATTAAGCATGGCATCGACCTTGCTATGAACCGTTTCAATAAGAGAGATCATGAAAAACCAGTTATTTAACAATTTAAATCAGTATTCTCCCTGGCAGGATGTACTTGCAGCCTGCCAGAAAAAAGAAATCAGCGCCATTTATGACGTGACCGAGTCACAGCGCGCGTATCTTGCGGCAGCACTGTCACAGCATACTGGGCGGCAGGTGCTTTACATTGCACCTTCAGAGCCCATTGCACGGCGCATGGCTGAAGACGCCTCTGCCTTTCTTTCAGGTGGCGCTGCCATTCTTGAAACAAGCGAAGTGCAGTTTCTAAGGGCAGTCTCAGGCCGTGAGGCAAGCTGGCAAAGGCTTTCTATCATTAGCCGTATCCAAAATAAGGATATCAAACTGCTGTGCGTGTCCGCAGAAGCACTGCTGACAAAATACATGCCGCAGTCAATTTATCGGCAGTCTTTTTTTACAGTAAAAGTCGGTGATGATTTGGAGCCCCTGATCTTGATGGCACGTTTGAACGATATGGGATATGAGCGCGTTCCCATGGTGGAAGGCAAAGGTCAATGCGCTTTAATCGGTGATATACTCAATGTCTTTCCTCCTGACAGAGACCAGGCCATCAGAATCGAGTTTTTTGACACAGTCATCGATTCTATTCGCCCCTTTGATATTCTTACTCAGCGTAGCCTTGGCAAAGAAACACAGGCGGAGCTTGGCCCGGCGCTTGAATATTTTCTCCCCCAGGACATCAGAGCACAGGCGGCACAGCGGATGCATGCGGCACTGCAGGGCGCAATGGACAGAGATTTGCAGCACCTGCAGCGTTTTGTTCCCCAAAGCCCACAAGAGGATCATGATGAGGAAAAATCACAGTCTCAAGCTAATTTTTACCGGGATATAGAACGGCTTCAGGACGATGGTTTCTTCCCCAACATGCAGCTTTGGGCAAATATACTTTACGAGCAAACACAACATTTGTGCGATCTGCTGAACGATCCCATTGTTGTAGTTGATACACCTGACCGTTCTTTTTCTAGGGTTGATGAAAGGCTGAGAGGCTTTGCCGAAGACCTTGATTTAGCCCTTGCGCGTGAAGAAGCCGTTCCTGCCCAGCAAGATCTTTTTCATTCAAAAGATGAGATTCTCAGCCGCCTCAAACAGCAGCCAATTGTGACCATGCAGGAACTGCTGCGTGGCATGGCAGGGTTTGAACCTTCCCTGACAGTTCAAATCAAAGGTGAGGGTCTCAGCCGTTACCAGGGGCGATTTGCTGAACTTGCCTTAAATATCAAACAATGGGTGTCTGACAAGTACACAGTCGCCATCCTCTGCAGCGGAACTGCCCGCGCGCAGCGCATGCAGCATGCGCTCAAAGAATTTGACTGCCCCCTTCCCCCGTTGGAAGAAGGCGACTTATCTGTTAAGGCCGGCCAGGCTGTGCTGATACACTTGCCTTTTTCGCGCGGCTTTGTTATGCAGGATGCCAAACTGGTGCTCCTGACAGATTCCGATGTTCTCGGCAGCAGCCAGCGGAAAATTAAAACCCGCAACACAGCAGGGCAGCGCATCGAAGCCTTCACCGATTTAGCGGTGGGTGATTATGTGGTGCATGAGCACCATGGGGTCGGAGTTTATCAAGGGACAGTCAGGCTGCAGAGCGAAGGTGCCTGGCGTGATTATCTGCTCATCCACTACAGAGGGAATGACAAGCTTTATGTGCCGCTTGATCAGTTTGAGCGAGTACAAAAATATATCGGTGCCGGTGACAATACCCCACATCTGAATGATCTGGGCAGCAGCGATTGGGAGAAACAGCGTAAAAAGGTTAAAAGCGGTCTGCAAAAACTGGCCTTTGATCTGGTTAAACTGTATGCGGCCAGGCAGACAACTGATGGTTTTTCTTTCCCTTCTCAGCCGGATTTCGAATCTCAGTTTAATGATTATTTTGAGTATGAGCTGACACCCGATCAGGAAAAATCCGTCAGTGAGATACTAGATGATATGTCACGTTCCATCAATATGGACAGACTGCTTTGCGGTGATGTCGGTTATGGCAAAACGGAGG
>LSQX01035599.1_pt1 | contig 12315 bp, 9 predicted proteins | sample 654561 | NCBI WGS metagenome assembly LSQX01 (sample SAMN04489861, study PRJNA283612) | anaerobic digester metagenome | isolation source: 4 biogas reactors fed with cattle manure at either 37C or 55C with and... | place: Denmark: Kongens Lyngby | collected 2014 | reverse complement strand
TGACGATTCTGCGCCAGGCGGAAAACATCACACGCTTCGACATCACGATTGTCCGCGACAAAATCAATATCAAAGAACAGGAAGCCTCGATAACCTACGAAAAGAGAATCCTCAACGGCAGAACTTTTAAATTCGGCGTCATCGATCTGCCTTCTTTCTACGGTGACGACAAAGAAAACATCTCTGCATACGAGGATGTGCGCAGGCTTCTCGGTGAAGCCGAGCGGGAAGGAGTGGATGGAATCGTCCTCGATCTGTCACGCAACGGAGGTGGGCTTCTCGCCGAGGCGGTGCAGATCACCGGTCTTTTTTTAGGCTCCGGCGGTATTGTGGCCACTAAAGACAAAGGCGAACAGGTGACGATTCTGGCCAGCGGGGTGATGCCTGCGGGACCGGACAGGCGCAGGCGCAGGGTGATTTCCTTTCCCGCCGAAAATGCCGCTTCGGTTTATGACGGCCCCCTTGTCGTCCTGACCAGCAGGCTGAGCGCATCGGCAAGCGAAATTGTAGCCGGAGCGCTCAAAGACCACCGCCGCGCGGTCATTGTCGGCTCCGATCACACTTTCGGCAAAGGCTCCGTGCAGATGCTTACTCCCCTGCCCGCAAATATGGGCAGCATGAAAGTTACCACCGCCTTATATTTTCTTCCCGGCGGAAAATCCACGCAGAAAGTCGGAGTGGAAGCGGATGTACGTCTGCCTTTCTGGTTTATACTGGAAGACGTGGGAGAAACATCGCTGGATTATCCTTTGCCCGCCCAAGAGATAACCCCTTTCCTCACCCTGTCCGGCCGTTATGAACGCCGGTGGAAGCAGATCGACGCCCCTTTTATTGCCCGCCTCGCCATACGCTGTGCCGCCCGCGTGGCCAGAGATGAACGCTTTACAGAAATCATAAAACAAAACAAGGAAGCGCGCGCCAAAGACGGCATTGTCCGCCTGGCGGATCTGCGACAAGAGGCAAAAACGAGGGTTAAAGAAAACGATAAGGCGAAGCCCCCCACTGCTGGGGGCTCAAAAAAAATCCGGGATCAATATGAGCCTTTCATAAGCGAAAGCGTCAACGTCCTTCTGGATATGGTTACCCTCGCCCCTGCGGCGCCGGGCGTTCAGGCTTCGGCGGGGCATACCCCCGGTGTATCCGGCAGGTAAAATATATACTCATCATTTCCTGAGAAAAAGATAAGCGTATTCTTCTTCCATTTTTTTTAATTCTTCAGTTTTCTCTTTGAGCATCCATTCCAGGAAGTCCCTGTTTTGTTTCAGCTCCAGATGAGCCCTGACTCGCGCTTTGACGACTGTCGGGTTAAAGGGCTTGTGAATGTAGTCCACGGCCCCCATTTCCAGCCCCTTTGTTTCGTCTTCATCTTTACCCTTTGAAGTAACGAAGATGACCGGGATGTTTCTTGTCTCCTCGCCGGCTTTCAGCCTTTTGAGCACTTCATATCCGTCGAGTTCCGGCATGACGATGTCCAAAAGGATCAAATCCGGAGAGGGAATCGACTGTGCCGCAAGCAAAGCCTTTCTGCCGTCTTTGGCGACCATAATTCGATAGTCCGCCTTCAGGACTTCGTTAAGCAGGCTGATGTTGGCAGGTTCATCATCGGCTATCAGTATTGTCTGTGCCTGTTTCTCACAATACAACATATCTCACCATCTCTTCAATCTCTGTAGAGCCCGGCTGTTTCATTGAACTGACCGGCAACATCTAAAAACACATTCACTACGTCCGGATCAAAATGCTTTCCGGATTCCTCTTTTATAATGTTCACGGCATCTTCATGGGGAAGAGCCGGTTTGTAAACCCGTTTAGTGATCAGCGCGTCATAGACGTCTGCAACTGCCATGATCCTTCCCGATACCGGGATGTGATCGCCGGATATTTTCATGGGATAGCCCGTGCCATCCCATTTTTCATGATGGGTGAAGGCCATTTCCCTGGCGTAGAAAAGAAAAGGCGCCGGCGCCTTGAGGAGCTTTTCCGCGTTGAGTATGGCATTGCGCCCGATACGCGTATGTCCTTTCATTATTTCAAATTCTTCGGCCGTCAGCCTGCCCGGCTTGAGCAGTATATGATCCGGTATCCCTACCTTGCCGATGTCATGCAGGGGGGCGGTTTTGAAATAAAGGTCGATTGTTTTATCGGTGAGGTGATCTTTGAAACGGGGATGCCGGCTTAGTCCTTCCGCCAGAAGTCTGACGTAATGCTGAGTGCGCTTGATATGACCACCTGTTTCATTGTCCCGCGTTTCCGCCAGGGAGGCCAGTGCAAAGATAGTTACATCCTGAATATGAGACAGCTCAACGGTTCTTTTGGAAACCTCCTGTTCGAGAAATTCATTTTTGTCGATAAGGAAATCACGAACTTTCTTCATCTGCATCTGGCTGTTGACGCGGGCATGAACAATCGGGGGGCTGATCGGCTTGGTAATGAAGTCTGAAGCGCCCAAGTCAAAGCATTTTTCCTCATCTTTGCGGTTTGTCCTGGCGGTAAGAAAAATGACCGGTATATTCTGTGTGTCGGGATTGCTTTTTATCTTTCTGCAGACCTCATACCCGTCCATACCCGGCATGACGATGTCGAGCAATACCAGATCAGGAGGGTCATCCGAGTTGATAATCTCCAGGGCTTTTTTACCGTTTTTGGCAGCACGTATACCATATTCGGAAAGCAGCAGTTCGGATAATATCCTGATATTGGACGGTTCGTCGTCAACAATCAGTATCGTCTGATAATTCATTTTTTTATCCATCGAATTTTATCCCTGCCGGAAAATACCCGTCTTGTACGGCAATCTTGTCCAGAACATCCAAGGCGAGGTCGAAATCGTAATTGTCCACATGCCGCTCCAGATCTTCGAGCTCACGGCGGCCGTTGATCCCCCCGAGAGCCTCTTTCAGACAGGACATGGCAAATTGAGCATCGGGATCGCTTTTGGCCAAAAGCGCGGCCATTTGTTTCATCGTTTGTACAATCAGTCTGTTGTCGGCCGGTTTTGACTCCGGGCTTTTTTCCGACACCGGTTTTTTGATCTCCTGACGGATGGAGCGTATCACAGGATCGAGGACCAGTTCCATTTCCGCCAGCAGCTTGGCGTAAACTTGTGTCTTTTCTTTCTCGAGGACCGCCTCGAGGTCGCGCGCCACCGCCTGAACTCCTGTGGCGGAAATATTTCCGGCGACGCCTTTGAGCGTATGAGCCAGGCATCTGGCCTCTTCTAGCTCTCCTTTTTCAATCGCCGCTTCGATGTCCTGTTTTGCCGTTGCATACCTGCCGGCAAAATCCAGGAGAAGCCGCGCGTAAAGTTTTGCATTGCCGCTGGCCCTGCGCAACCCGGTGGGAATGTCGACACCTGTTATCGCTTTCGGCAAATCATCATCCGTTGGCTGCGCGCCGGCGGACACGGGCTGCCCGGCAGGTACCTGTACGGGCGGGGCTTCGGGCCGGACCCATCTGGCCAGAGTTGTAAAGAGCCTTTCCTGGTCAATCGGCTTGCTGATATAATCGTTCATCCCCGCCGCTAGGCACTGCTCTTTTGCACCGTTCATGGCATAGGCGGTCATCGCAATGATCGGCAGCTCGTCAAAACGCCCGTCGGCGCGGATCAGGGATGTCGCTTCATAGCCGCTCATCACCGGCATCTGCACATCCATCAGCACAGCGTCATAAGAAGAGCCTTTCACGGCTTGAATCGCTTCAGAGCCGTTTGCGGCAATATCGATTTCAAATCCGGCGTTTTTAAGCATCTCCACGGTCAGTTGCTGATTGATTTCATTGTCTTCGACAAGGAGAATTTTCAGCCCGTTCATTTCCCCCCCCGGCGAAAATTATCTCCTGCCGGGCGTTTATCGAATCCGTCAAACGGGTTTCCCGGCCGAAGACTTCGAGAATCGTACTCATGATAACTGATTCATGAGCCGGCTTCATAATGAAGGCATTTATTATTTTTTCTTTTTCCGCCTTTTTTAAAACCTCTTCACGGCCGAACGCAGTAATGAGAATAATCGCTGGTTTTGGGGCAATATTGTCATCATGCCTGATGCGTCTTGCCGTTTCTATTCCGTTTTCGCCTTCCATGAGCCAGTCCATGCAAACCAGCTCATAAGGCTCCTGCCCGGCTGCGAGGGCCTTTTTCAATTCGGCAATCGCGGCCGCGCCCGATTCAACGCCCGCGGCCCGCAGGGAAAAAGATTCTAACTGTTCAACGAGAACATCACGGACGGCCTTGTTGTCGTCCACCACAAGCACGCGCATATTGCGCAGTTCGGACGGCACGGATAAGTAAGCTTCCTCTGCGGCTTTTTCAGGCAAGATGAATTTCGCCGTAAAGCGGAAAGTAGAGCCGCGGCCCACCTCGCTTTCCACGGTGATTTCTCCTCCCATCATACCCACAAGATGCCTGGAAATGGTCAGTCCGAGACCGGTACCACCGTATTTTCGTGTGATTAAAGAATCAGCCTGTGAAAAGGTGTTGAATATTTTTTTAATGTCTTTTCTGGAAATGCCGATGCCTGTATCCATGCAACTGAAAGACACTTCAGCCGCTCTGTCCGTCATACTCAAGAGATCAGCCCGGAGCACGATATGGCCCGTATCCGTGAATTTAATGGCATTGCTCAGTATGTTGATGAGAACCTGCTCCAGCCTGAACGGATCTCCTGTCAGCTTGCGCGGCACATCCGGGGCGATCGAGATGACCAGCTCGAGACCTTTTTGCGCTGATTTGAGTGAAAACAAATCCCCTAGCTTTTTAAAGATTTCATCTAAATTAAATTCTATCGACTCGAAGCGCATCTGCCCTGCTTCCATTTTGGAAAAATCGAGAATATCATCGATTAAAACCAAAAGAGAATCGGCGGAATGAGAAATTTTGTTCAGATAGTCACGCACTTTCGTGGAGAGCTCCTGCCTGAGGGCCAGATCCGTGAAGCCTACAATGGCATTCATCGGCGTGCGTATTTCATGGCTCATGTTGGCCAGAAATTCACTTTTTGCCTTGTCCGCGCGTTCTGCGAGCCCTTTGGCCATCTTCAGTTCATCGATCTTCTTTTTTTCGGTAATGTCAAAAAGGATGCCTTCGAAATAAAGAATCTTCCCTTCCTCGTCACAGATACTGTGTGCGTTTAGCGATACATCAATAATCTCACGGTTTTTACGGTAAACTTTCATTTCGAAATTGTCGACATGGCTTTGCTTTTGCAAAACCCTATAGAGCTGCCCCAGCACCGAGGGATCCACGCACGAATCTTTGATCATGGGGGAGATACTCAGTAATTCCTCCTGCGAATCATACCCGAGTATTTTCACCATCGCGTGATTCATGATTGTGAATTCACCTTTGATATTATTCTGGAAAATTCCTTCCGCGGCATTGTCGAAGATACCGCGGTACTTGTTTTCACTTTCCCGCAGCGCCCTTTCCATCGTTTTGCGTTCGGTAATGTCCCGGCACACCAGCATAATACCGTTGGGAACACCATTTTTGTCCCGCGTAAAAGACGCTGACACCTCCTCCCATAAGGTGTGGCCGTCTTTATGATAAATCTCCAGGTCGATGTTGATGGAATAAAGAGGGTCGGACATCACCTGGTCGAGTTTAGCAGAAAATACATCTTCAATGGTCTTTCTCACCAGCTCAAGCGATCCCGGCGTCATCGTCTGTTCCGGCGTCAATTTCATCGCTTCTTCAGGCGTGTAACCGGTCAGGCGAATCTCGGAGGGGCTGATGTAGGTCGGTTTAAAATCCAGGTCCAGCGTGGTGATCGAGTCGCGCATATTTTCGACGATCATCCTGTATCTTTCTTCGCTTTGGCGAAGTTTTTCCTCGGCTGCCTTATGATCAGAGATGTCCCGTGAAATCACCACCACCGCTTTGGGTTTCCCCTGTTCATCCCAGACGATATCACCCACTGTGTCGAGCCAGACATAATAACCGTTTGCATGTCTGACCCGGTATTGTGTTTTGACCTGCCTGCCTGTGACCCTCCCTTCCTCGAATTTCAGAATGACTTTTTCGAGATCATCGGGATGAACGACATCCAAAGCGGATTGCCCCATACGCTTGTCAGGATGGTAGCCGAGGTTTTTTTTATGTGACGGGCTGGCATATATATTGACTCCGTCAAAATCCATCACGCGGATCATGTCGGACATGTTTTCCGTAATCACAGCCAGCAGCTCTTCACTTTTTTTAAGCGCCGATTGAGCCTTCATCTGCCCGGTGATGTCGCGGGCAATGCCCATGAAGCCGACCGGCATTCCGAAGCTGTTTTTGTGGAGCGCCGCCGATAATTCATAACTAAGCTGCGATCCGTCCTTGTGCCGAAACGCGGCGGTAAATGATTTTACCGGTCTTTGTGTTTTATAAATTTGACGAAAAACTCTGTACATTTGCAAGGCGTCCTCGCGGCTTTGCAAGTCACGATAACTTACGCCCAACAGCTCTTCTTTAGTCACCCCTAGACGCTCGCACATCGCATCATTGACAAAAGTATATCTGCCTTCAAGATCAACTTCGAAATACGGCTCCTGCAGAGTATCGATTAAATTTTGGTACTTATTTTCGCTCTCTTTCAGCGCGGCCGACAGTTCGGCATTACCCGGTTGACTCCTTAGTGATTTATCCCACGCTTTTTTTCGTTTGAGTTCTCTTGCGACAACGGATTTCATGCGTGATAAGTTTTTTTTAACTATAAAATCAGTGGCGCCCATTTTGATGCATTCAGCCGCCGCCTCTTCCCCCACGGGATCGGAAACAACAATCAGAGGAATGTCTTCCCCACAGTCTTTTAAATAAGAAATAGCCGTATGCGCATGAAATCCCGCCCTAGAGTAGTCGCTGATCACCAGATCCCACATCTTGTCTTTGAGAGCTTTTTTCATCTCATATAAGTCCGCAACGCGCTTGTATGTGAGCTGATGGTTTTTTTGTTCCAGATAAGCGGCTATTGCGGAGGTCTCTTTATCCGAAGCCATGATCATCAAGACTTTTAAAGGCTGTTTTTGCCCGTTTTCACGGGGGGGCTTTGCGTCAGGCGGTGGGTTTTTAGACATTGCCTTGCCTTACATTTTTTTGTCTTATGCAACTAAAAAAGGCTCTTATTATTTATAAAAATCCGAATTTACGGATTATTTAACATGTTGAAGCATATCGTGACTGCTGTGCCCGTGACGAGTACCGGCTTCAGCTATCTGCTTTTATATCGGCAAGAAAGGGGAAAAACTGAATTTTATCGGCATTAAATGTAGAAATAAAAGTAAAAATGGAAAAGCATGCCGGGTAACGAAGAGTTTGACATACGTATCGATCTCAATTATTTTGCGTTGATTGTTCTGGACATCTTGAATGCTTCTCCATTAAGGTGCTTGGGTAATCGCGCGCGGCAATATTTAACAGATTGAGGCACAAGATGATTACAAAAACGCAACATAAACCACGGGCCGATTGAACAAGAGCGACAAAACATACATTGAGAATCATGCTCGGCCTCCGGCACACCACAAATTCATCACGAAAGGAAACAAAATGATTTCACGAATCGATCATGTGTCCATCGCGGTCAGAAACTATGAAAAGGCGGCGCATTTTTTTCGTGACATTCTGGGCGCCATAGAGGGAACGAGCGGGCCGGATCATACACTGAAATACTTCTGGCAGATTTTTTCGCTCGGAGATTTATCGCGCCTGGAAATAATCTCTCCTACGGATAAAGGCAGCTTTCTGGACGGCTTTTTAAAAAGCAAAGCCGCCGGGGTCCATCATATTACTCTTCAGGTTCCTGATATCCGTAAAACAATGGAGCATCTTAAAGAGCATTCCATACCTTTTTTCGGGCACAACGAATACCCGGAAGGCATCTGGAAGGAAATATTTATCCATCCTCGCCACGCCTTTGGCGTCCTGCTGCAAATCGCCGAATTCAGATCCGACGACTGGCTCTCCGAGCAGGTTAAATTTCCTGTCGGAAAAAAATGGGAAATAACAGAGGCTGCCAATGGCGCCTGTGTAACCTTTGCCCATCCGGGCGGCGGGAAATTTTCCCTGGAACTCGAACACGATGAAATAAAACAGTTGATCGCCGATCTGGAAAAGATGCTGGAGAAATAATTTTCATCCCGTAATTTACCGAATAAATAATCCGCAGCATCATCGAGCAGTCGGCTTGCAGGCATCTGACTCATGCTCCATCAAGCCCGTGGGGGAAGGGATATGTCACAGGTTAAAAGAGCATCCGGCAGGGAATTGTTCGGCTGGGCGATGTTTGACTTTGCCAACTCGTCTTACACAACAGTCATCATCACGGTCGTTTTCTGCGTCATCTTTCCCAAAATAATCGTCGGTGACGGACCGGAGTATCGTCTGGGCAATCTTCTGTGGAGCACCTCCCTTTCAATAAGCTATCTGCTTGTTCTTTTGACGGCTCCTTTTTTCGGCGCAGTCATGGACTATACCGGTCAGAAAAAAAAATTCCTGCTGGGAAGCTGTCTGCTGACTGTGCTCACCACCGCCGCTTTGTATTTCGTTCATCCGGGAAGCGTTCTTTTGGGCATGCTGTTCATCATTTTTTCCAATGTAGGTTTTTCCTACAGCGAGGCATTCGTTTCGAGCTTTCTGCCCGGGCTGGGGCCTCCTGAAGATCTGGGGAAAATTTCTGGCTATGCCTGGGGACTGGGCTATTTCGGCGGTCTGGCCTCGACAGCAATAGTCATATTCGGCCTGGGGGCGGGTGTTTACACGCTCGAGAATTTTTCCAACCTGAGACTCGTAGGACCTGTAACGGGATTGTTTTTTCTCGTCGCCGCCATCCCCACCTTTTTATGGGTCAGAGAACAGACCCCGGCCAGAAAGATTCCGCCCGGCAAAAATTATTTTTCCGTAGGGTTCAAAAGGCTCAGACAGACCTTGGAAGACATCCGGGACTATAAAGACCTGATGGTCTTGCTTATCTCTTTTTTCTTCGCCTATGCCGGACTTTCCATCGTTATCGCTTTCGCCTTTATTTATGGCGACCAGGTGATAAAATGGACTCCGCTGACGCAGATTTTAATGTTTGTCATCACCCAACTGACTGCTGCGGGCGGCGCATTTTTCTTCGGTGTCATTCAGGACCGCTGGAAGGCGAAACAGACCTTCATCATGACGCTTATCCTATGGGTCGTCACGATAACCCTGATATACAAAGTCGGACCGCTCACCGCATTTGTCAACGGCCTGCTGGGGGCATCTTTGAAAGCAGAGCATGTTTTTCTGGTCATCGGCTCGATTGCCGGCCTTGGCCTGGGTTCCACACAATCCGCCTGCCGTGCGATGGTCGGCCTTTTCTCTCCCGACACAAAGGCGGGAGAATTTTTCGGTCTGTGGAGCTTCACCAGCCGACTTTCAGCCATTTTCGGCCTAATGGGCGTGGGGCTGCTCCAGGCCATCCTGGGACTTCAGCAGGCCATTCTCGTCTGCTCGTTCTTTTTTTTCGTTGCTATTGTCATCATCTGGTTTGTCGATGAACAAAGGGGCAAGGCGGCCGCCGCCAGCCACGCCGGAGAGTAGCCGGCCGGAAGGACATGCTTCCCAGAAGTAGGCAACCTGCCTTTTCTGATTTACGGAGACGCTATCTGTTTTGCAGCCACACGATCAAGTCTGTGTTATCTTTTTGCGACTCGATCACAATATGACGCGGATAAATGCTTTTGAGCACATATATTCCGTCGGGACCGAGACGCTCGCCCGGCTTGTATATCTTTTCATCGATCAGCGCCGATGATTCCCCCTCGGCGGCTATATAACCATTGTAACGAATATTTTCTGATTGAGGAGCCCCCGGAGCGTCTGTCGGCACAAAAGGCCGCACATGGCCTTTGCCGTAAAAAAAGCCCCCCGCGGCGGCAATGACTAAGGCCGCGACGACAGAGGTAAGCGCCATAGTCCCAAGCCTGCGTGATTTTCCTTTTCGCGGCGGCTGTGCGTCGTCCGCATTATTTCCCTCACTGATATTTGCACGGCTCAAATAGCCATGCGCGGCCCTGAGAACCACACTACGACATTCATGTGATGCGGAAAGGGGGTTTGTGTAATATCTGCATCTGTATGTTTTCCACACTATGGAGGCGAAAAGCGTTTTCAGATCAGCCCGCTCGTCTGCTTCGGCGGGAAAGAAAATGGATTTGTTCTTGTTTATGACACCCAACGCCTCTTCGATCGTCAACTGCGGATTGGCCCGCAGTGTGCTGTCAACATGAGTGATCGTCTCATCGCTGATTTTTTTTGCCCGGTATCCGATTTGTTTGCGTCTGAGCCATCCCGGTATCATAAAATCTCCGTATATTCCTGCAGCGTTTTCAATCTTGAAACTGTTTCCGAAAGCAAATTCTCCCGCTTACGGATTGATCCGCAACAAAGATCAGTCCTTACCCAGCAGTTGGTAAAAGAGTTTTGTGGTCATGGAAATATTCGTCGCCGTACCGAAAACAAAATTTCTGAACGTGTGTGACAGGTTATTATATTCCCGCTGGAGCGACAGTGTGTCAATGACCTCCGCTTCAAAGGGGTCGGAGGTCATCACATACGCCGCAAGAGGCTCATGTCCGAAGGCCATGAAGGGAATTTTTCCAAACACGTCATCTACACCGAGTGAAAGGAGATTTATGTCACCGCGGGGGCCCTTTCCGATAATGTCGGCTGTACCCTCCCTGATAATGAAGAGATCCGTGTTGTTTTGAAATCTTTCGTCAACCTTCCCCTGTACAGGCAATCCTCTGGAAAATTCCTCGGTATAAGCCTCCACCGCATTGTCGTTGACCGGTCTGAGACGGTTGTCCAGACTCAAAAGAAGCTTTCTGAAGTCTTCCGACAAAGACAGAAATTCCCTGTGCAGAATTTCCGTGTCCAGAATACTCAAATGAACATTACCTTCCGCGATTGCCGTGGCGCTGCGGCCGTGGTCTCCCCCGTAAATGAGGGACCTGACCGTTCCGATAAAACACCCCTCTCCCAGGCGGGCCAGAGTGACAAACCCTCTTTGCGTCTCTCTTACGATTTTTACCGTGCCTTCGGAGATTACCCAGAGCCATTTGCCGTATTCACCCTCTTTGACGATGACCGCTCCGTCCGGATATATATAATCACCCGTTACATAAAGATAGTCGACGGGCGGCCCCTTGAGGGGCTGCAGATGAGGCATTTGCGCGCCTTCCAGCCCGTCATCGAGCGTATCAAAGTGGTAAAGATGCTCCGGCCCCAGTCTGACTATTTTACCGTCATCGAGCATACGTGAGGCTTCCAGAACAACCTCCATCATTTGCTTTTTAATATCCGGCTCGACACTTGCCGGGGCTTCTTCCGAAAAATCATACTTACCGTCGGTCCATCCGAACAAGCCGAAAACAGCGTTGATCCCCCGAAGCTTGCCCCAGTACGCTTTTACGGGATTGCCCTTCACAAAATAAACAATTCCCAGGTCAGGACTGTATTTACTGCGCAGAGTCAGCTTTCCGGTGCAGTTATTACCGCCGAGCAGTTGGAAAACGTCGGCAAGAGACAAAAACAGCAGACTTCCGGAAAACACAATATTATCAGCCATGGCAAATGTCTACTGTCCTTAAATATCAGTATTTAAAAATGACGAAGTTTTTACGCAATTTTTTTTAATATCCGCATATTCTCTTTGCTTTTTGGAAATGAGCCGGAAAAACCGGAAGATAACACGGATGACCACCGGCCAATGAAATTATGCGAGTTTGAAACGCAATATAGAAAAGCCGCCTGTGTATGTCAAGAGCTTCTTGGATAATCATGGGCGCGCTCCTTTTTCTCTTCTGGTGCTTGTACCGCTGAAATCTCTTGAGGGTTCAAGCGGTTATGCTGCGGCATTTCTTTATTTCAGAAATTGGGGCTGCTTTTTTCTGGCCTGCCGCGCAATATCTGAAAAAAATGCAGGCGACCCTTCAACAAATCAAAACCGGTTTTTTACATTTGCCTTCTCCGACCTTAACAACCGTCCTTACGGGAATCAACAATGGTTATTTTATACCCACCTACCCCACGAAGTGGAACCATACTTCCCGGCGCCTTCCTGCCCGAAGCTAAAGACATCCACGGACAACATGGATTTCATCAGTAATATTAAATATTTACACCATCATGGCGCTTTTGGCACAACAACTGCTTTTAACAAGATCGAAAGAGCTATTAAGACAGTTTTAAAAATGATTACGGGACAAAAAAAGAAAGAAAAATTTTAAGGAGGTCAAAATGAAAAAAATAACGACAGCAATTTTCCTGTGGGCTTTGTTGACATTCATTCCCGCTCAGGCAATGGCGGG
>LSQX01074039.1_pt1 | contig 12316 bp, 8 predicted proteins | sample 654561 | NCBI WGS metagenome assembly LSQX01 (sample SAMN04489861, study PRJNA283612) | anaerobic digester metagenome | isolation source: 4 biogas reactors fed with cattle manure at either 37C or 55C with and... | place: Denmark: Kongens Lyngby | collected 2014 | reverse complement strand
TACAAGGCGATAAATATGCGGCAATACGTGATATTTATTTGCAACGTAAAAACTTTGAAATTGCAGAAAAGAAAGGACTAGATGCCGAAAGTATTTCTTTCGTGGACGATGAAACCGAAGAGTTTTTTGATGATCAAGAAGAAATAAATCTGCCTGATGAAAGCAAAGAATAATTTGTAAAACATTTTACTCAAGGTGAGTTTTTACTTTCCTTGAGTATTCAGGCATTGTTATAGTAACGCTTTGTTTAGGTTCAGGGTCAACATAAGCCTCTATGTATTTCATTCAACCCACACGTGATATTCCATATCTAGAACAGGTGCTCGACACACTTCCTAGTGTGCAAATGATTCACATAGATGACATCAGTTTGTATGATCCAACCATTATTGCCATTGCCGATGTGCAAGACTATTTAACCCATCAATGGAATTTACCCACCATTGTTTTAGCCTTTGAAGATGAAGGTACAGCCTTGGTTCAGGCTTGGGAACAAGGTGCTTTAGCGGGTTGGTTATGGAATCGTTTACCCGAAAACCCACCACACGCCCTACGCAAAATTGATGCGCAATATAAGCGCAATCAAGACAGTCGTGACTTACCTTCTGCAGCAGAACTACAAAAAAAATTACTGCCGAATCCAATTGAGCTTTGCAATTACCAAGTTGAAACGTTGTTTAAACCTTCGGCGTATTTGTCGGGGGATTGGTTCGACTATTGGAAAATCAGCGACAAAGAAATCATGTTCTATTTGGCCGATGTTTCTGGACATGGGGTGACCAGCAGTCTGCTCACGTCATGGATGGCCGCGTTTCATGGCCGCTCTAAAACACCACGTGAATTGATTAAAAAATTAAATGGTATGTTGGTTCAAGAAAATATTGAAAAACATATCACCATGATTAGTGGGATTTTAAACATTGAAACCCACCAATTACGCTGGTCCAGTGCAGGGCATTATCCTCCTGCGATTATTTTTGAACCCAATCAAGCACCTAAAATTTTAAATACCAGCAGCTTTCCTTTGGGCCTGACTGAAGATTTAGAGGTGGAAGAATTTGAATGTGTTTTAAATAAACAGGCACGTTTTATTATTTGCTCTGATGGTGCACTTGAACCTTACAGTGGTGGCTTGAATGAACAGTTTGAGCAATTGATCTTTCATTTGCAAAATCAGTCCTTCCAAGCCCCTGACCATGTGGCAGATGACATTGCCATTTTGAGTTTATGCCGTACAAAATAAACGATTATTCAATTACTTAACATCCACACATCGTATATACGACTGTAAGCTACTTGAGTCTACATAGTCGCTATGGGATAATTATTTAATCCTTCTCTGCAAATGGCATTTATATGTCAACAGGTCATGTTGAATATGCAAGCTTGAATGGAACGCATATCTTTAAGCTTTTTGGCGAAGTGCGTGCCCAATCTTGTATTAGTCTAGACAAACTACTCAGTAAAATTGAACAGCAATCCAATGTGGTGGGTGCAATTGTAGATTTAACTCAAACCACATTTATTGACAGCACAGTTTTGGGCGTATTGGCTAAACTAGGCTTAAAACTCAAACAAGTGCATCAAATTCAAGCCGTCATGCTCTCGACCAATCCAGACATTACCACCTTAGCCAACAGCATGGGCTTAGGACAGGTATTTGTGATTCTGAATTACTGTGGCGATCCAACCGTCTGCACACGCGAGTTAGTGGAAGAGCATGTTACTCATAGCAATATGCTAACCACCGTACTTGATGCACACAAAACTCTCATGAAGCTGAATGAGAACAACCAAAATATGTTTGAGCCTTTGGTCAAACAGCTACAAAAAGAACAAGATACGCTGGATCAATGTGCTGAAAACAACCAGCAAAATGTCTGATCTCTTTACGGGAGCGCACCCATGACTTTACTTTCTGTTGCACAAATGAATTCTCAAAACGATTTGGAAGAAAATTTCAAAACTATTGAGACATTGATTCAACAAAGTAAAGCCGATGGTGCAGAACTGATCGTTTTTCCTGAAAATTTTGTCTGCTTTGCAGCGGGTAAGCAACGTGAAACTGCTGCACAGTTTGAAACTATTCAACAGCGTTTAGAACAGCTTGCACATCAACATCAAATCTGGATTGTAGCGGGGACTTTGCCGTGTCCTTATCGCCCTGATGGTTCCACAATTGCTGATGGTCGGGTGCGCACAGTCAGTTTATGCATAAGTCCTGAAAAAACTGAAGCACGTTATGACAAAATTCATTTATTTGATGTGCAAGTGGGTGACTCTGTTGGCGGTTATCAGGAATCTAAATTTTTTGAACCTGGCTCTGAAACGGTAGTTGCAAAAACACCTTTTGGAAATATTGGCTTGATGGTGTGCTATGACTTGCGCTTTCCTGAATTGGCTTTAACTTTACGTGCTCAGGGTGCAAATATTTTAACAGCACCCTCAGCCTTTACTTACACTACAGGTCAAATGCATTGGCAATTGCTGTTGCAGGCACGTGGCATGGACAGTCAGTGTCAAGTACTGGGTGCAGCACAGCAAGGCTGGCATGGTGAAAAACGCCAAACTTGGGGGCATTCAGGTGCGGCCAATTCACGTGGGCAATTATTGGCAATTGTGGAAAATGAAGGCGCTCAACTGATTACTGTACCCTTTGATTTAGCAGAACAAAATAAAGTCCGTGAATCTATGCCCTTAATGCAGCATCGTCGTTTGCTGCAATTTTAATATTTTGAATTCATAAAATAATACCCATAAAAAAAGTTGATCATCTTTTGTGATCAACCTTTTTATTTTAGATTGTATGCCTTAGCACCCTTAAGTCTTTTTAAAGATCGGCATTTAATGATCTGTCATTGCCTAGCTTATTCAGCTGCCTCATTGGTGACACGTAAGACTTCTTCCAAGGTGGTTTTACCTGCCAAAACCTTGCGTAAACCATCTTCACGAATTGAGCCAGACTGTTGTCGTGCATACTCTTCTAATTCATATTCTGCGGCATTGCCATGAATCAAACGGCGCATGGCTTCATCTACAGGCACAATTTCATAAATGGCAGTACGCCCTGTAAAACCTGTATGTGAACAATGATCACAACCTTTCGGTTGTGGCAGTTTTAAATCAGTCGCATCTGTCACGTTTTTAAACAGTTCTTTTTCAAAGTCATCTGCGTCATGCCACGTGGCACATTGTGAACATAAGGTACGCACCAAACGCTGTGCAATAACCCCAATTAAGGAACTTGACAGCAAGAATGGCTCAATTCCCATATCTTTTAAACGGGTAACCGCACCAATGGCAGTATTGGTATGCAGTGTAGATAATACCAAGTGACCTGTTAAAGACGCCTGCACCGCAATTTCGGCAGTTTCTAAGTCACGAATCTCCCCCACCATCACCACGTCTGGGTCTTGACGCAGCATCGCTTTTAAAGCACGTGCAAAGGTCATATCCACTTTGGTGTTGACCTGTGTTTGCCCAATCCCTTCCAGCTGATATTCAATTGGGTCTTCTGCGGTCAAAATATTTTTAGAACCATCATTCAAGTCTGACAATGCGGCATACAAAGTCGTAGTTTTACCCGAACCCGTAGGCCCTGTGACCAAAATAATCCCGTGTGGACGATGCACCAATTGTTTTAGACGTTCATAGTCATTTTGCATAAGCCCTAGATGGGTCATGTTCAAACGACCTGCCTGCTTATCCAGCAAACGCATCACCACTCGCTCACCATGTGAAGATGGCAGTGTTGAAACACGTACATCCACCTCACGACCTGCCAATCTAAGCGAAATACGACCATCTTGCGGGATACGTTTTTCAGCAATATCGAGCTTGGCCATGACTTTAATACGTGACACCAACAACGGCGCCAATTCACGACGAGGCTGTACAATTTCACGTAGCTGACCATCGACCCGTAAACGTACCGACAGTTTCTTTTCAAATGATTCAATATGAATATCGGATGCACCGACCCGAATCGCTTCAGACAACAAGGCATTGATTAAACGCACAATGGGTGCATCATCTTCCTGATCCATTAGGTCTTCTGCTTCAGGTACAGAGTCTGCCAAACTGAGTAAATCAGGATGATCTTCCAGCCCTGCCGCGACTTGCTGAGATTCGCCAGTATCGCCTGCAAAACTGCTGCTTAATAATTGATGAAATTCTTGATCGCTACAAAGTTGATGCTGCGCAGGATGTCCCAAAAAACGACGTGCTTCCTGAATTGCAAACATAGGGGTATTTTCACGACGTACAATAAAGGCATGATCGCCCTCATAACGAATCAGCACCCCATGCCGTTTGGCGAAGCTATACGGTATTTGTAATTGTTTCAGTACTTGCATCAGCGATTATAATAATGATGAAAAAATTTAATTTGAGTGTACTCTAAGCGTATGACAGCGTGAAGTCTGTTTTTCACTGATTTATCAACAAAGGGATATGCCATTGTCACAAAATCATGAGATTTCGGAACTCGATTCATCCAAATTAAAATGGTGGGGTGACTATGAGTTTGAGCTTAATCGTCCTAAAGCATGGCAATTTGGTTCATTGTTATTGCGTTTAACCCGCGGCATGCAAGAATGGCGTTTGGAATACTATCGTCCGCAAATTCAATACGATTATGAACAGCAATGGCACACGATTGACGATCCTGAATTTGCGTTTCCACAACCTGTGAAAGTTGAACGCTATATGTTCAAATCGACACAGAGCAAATTACAACTGATGCCACGTTTAGCAGACCGCTCTGTGGTGATTAAACCTGTTGATCCAATTTATATTCCTGCGGGGCAACGCGGTACACTGTATATCAGCACGCCATTGTGGATGGCAGGATTTGTAGATGGTCAACGTGAACCCATTTTTGACCTGCCTATTATTCGCCCAAAAGATACTTGGTTTGGCCCGAATCATCGTACTGGTGAAATTTGCTATGCCACGGCAGTGGATGGTCGTACTGAATTGCATCAACTCAAACCACGTGCCTTTCGTGCAGTGACTCCAATTGAATTTCACAATACCAGTAATCAGCAATTGCGCTTTGACCGTATGAGTGTCCCTGTGCCTGCGCTGCCTTTATTTTTTAGTGAAAGTACAGGCCGTTTATGGACTTCACAAATTAGAGTCATGCATGAAGGTTTAGACCGCCCACCACGGATTCGGATTGAAAACCGCACGCCACCTCATGCAGGTGAAGTCACCTATTTACAGCCACCACGTGAAACCGCAGGTGCGTTGTTTAATATGTTTGAGTCATTTTTCTAAGAGGATGTCATGGCAGATTCCAATATTTCCAAAGAAATCACCAACAGCCTCAAAGGGATATTTACCAGTGTCAATACAGATCGCTTGACCGAAATTTTGGTTGCAGTGGTACTGTCACTCATTGGCTTTTTAATTGCACGTTTTGTTTCCAATACCTTTGTACGTACCATCGGTGCACGTTTTAATGCACATCAACGCTTGGTCTGGCGACGTGGTATTTTCTATTTTATTTTTCTGCTGTTTGTGATGGCTAGCCTTAAGGAAGCAGGCTTTAAGCTGAGTGTTTTCTTGGGCGCAGCAGGTATTTTAACGGTAGCGCTTGGTTTTGCATCCCAAACATCGGCCTCTAACTTAATTAGTGGTATGTTCCTGATTGGTGAAGGCTCTTTTGAGGTGGGTGATACCATTCAAATCACCCTGATTCGTGGGCATACCATTGAAGGTGAAGTGATTTCAATTGACTTGCTTTCAGTGAAATTACTGACCCAAGACAATATTTATGTGCGTTTGCCCAATGAACAATTAATTCGTGCCCCTGTACATAACCTGTCCAAATTTCCAATACGGCGTGTTCCAATTACGCTCGCCATTAATTTCCATGAAGATATTATTAAAGTACGTGAAGTCTTGCTGAGTGTGGCTAATCAATATCCACTGGTTTTATCTGACCCAAAACCAGCAGTGACGGTTACAGCCTTCCGTGAATCTTCAATTGAATTGTTGTTTGCAGTGTGGTGTCAGCAAGAAAACTTCTTAAAAGTACGTGATGAAATGCAAGAACGTATTCGTAATGGTTTCTTGGACAATTGCATTGAAATTCCTGTACCAAAAATGGGTTTTGTTGATCATCCATTATCACGCCCCTTAAGCAATGACGAACTTGATCAGTACGCCAATGCTAAAGAACTCAAACGAGAACCTGACTTAAAGTAATCGTTTTGAATCACACCCACTTCGTCATAAATACAACCTGAGCGCCATCTTAAGTTTTAGAAGATGGCGAACTGTTGTTTTTAGCAAGATCAGGTTCAGGAATTGGAGCAATATAGGCAATCAGCAGCATACCCAGTCCTGCCGCAAAGAATGAGAGTACCCGCATAAGGGTACCAATATTGGATAAATCCAAAAGTACCAGTTTCAAGGTCACCATCACCAAAATACTGCTACCTAGAATCCACAAGGCACGTAATTGCTTGAAACTGGCAATCCACATTGCAATACATGCCAAACTAACCCAAAGTACGGTCAGGCTTAACTGTACGGTGGCATCTTGCCAAACTGCAATCTCGTTGATTGGCGTACCTAAATATAAATGTAAGGCACGCAAAAGAACATAACTGCTTAACCATAGCAGACTGACAACCATAATCACCGCAGCTAAGCCCTGATCTAAATCAGTTTTTCGCTGTAAATTCAGCATCCACAAAATAGCCACCAACATGGCGATGCTGACCAAATCAAATGGATTCAGAATTGGCAAAACATAGCCATAAAATGCCTGCTCATTGAGCAGTTGTGAACACAACATCCAAAATAGCATTAAGACCAAGTTACTGCGCGCATACCAGAATATACGCCAGTCTGACTCTGGCTTTTGCCACCAGCACCATGCTGCAAATATCAGCGGTAAAATCACCACACTGCTATAAGGATGCTCAGGTAACAGCGTTAAACTTGCCAGGGCTAAGGCAGGAATCAGCCCTAAACTCACCCAAACTTTATCGGTGCGTACTGTCCATAAAGGGCGTAACCACAAAACACTGAGTAATATTGCAAACAGTGCAAATAGCATTCGCTCAGTGCCTGATACCCATTGGATTGCCCCATCATAATCACGGCTGATCACTAAAGATAAAGCGGCGAACATAACTGGAGTGATTCCCAACCACTTCGGCAGTAGCCAAGACCAAGTGGCCTGTCGTGAAAGCATGACTTCATTCATACACACATAGGCGCTGACGATTGCCAACAGCGTCCAAACCATGGCATGTTCGCCAGCTATGCTGTCTAGACCTAACCACAACCACAGACTACTGGCAGACAGTAGCATGAAACAAAATATGCTGATCGTACCTGTGCTGAGTTGTGCTCGAAAATCTGCTTTGCTGTTGGCCATTAATACCACAGCGGCATAACTCAGACTGAGTACCCAGTAAATACTGTGTTCAAAATATGGCAGCTCCACCAAGTAATACAGTCCTGATAGCCCTGCAACAGCGAACAAACCTAAAGCCAAATAACGACTGATTGAAGATACTTTGATTAAGGCAAAAGCAAAAACTGCCACACCTTGCAGTGCCCACCCAATCACGCTCCATTGCTCAGGCAATAAAATAGGCGGGATCAGCAAGCTGAAAATCAGCATCAGACTAAAATAACTCTGTGCAATAAACTTGGTTTGTGAACGCTGTCGGGTCAGCGTATATAAGGCTGCAAAAACCACAGCAAAGACCAGACTAAAAGCCGCTTGCCATCGGGTTTCTTCAAAATACATCACATATAAATAGGCGTAGGCGACAATGGGTGCACCAAAAATCAGGGCAAGGTCCAAAATAGGTTTGAATTGGAAAGTGGTGACATCATCCTGTGCCAAAAGTTGACTAAAGCGAAAACCGAGCCAAATAAAAATTGCCGCATGTGCCAACAATAAAGCACTTAAAACCTGACGTTCAAACACATACCCATGATAAAAGGCATAGCCACCACCCACGATAGCCGTCATTAAAAATGCAACCTGATTCAGGTATTTCCAAGGGCGCACACTACTTAAAATTGCTACCGCGACGTTAATCACTAAATAATAGGCAATAAATTCAATGGCCGTGGCATTGCGAACAGGTAAGGTAAAGGGCGCAAAATAAGCAATCAACATTGCCATTAATGCCAGTTCGATGGACTGTTGTTTCAAACTCAGCCAAAGCGTGAGCAGCATTACAGCAATAAAACACACACTGGCCATCGCTAAATTAGGAATGACCAAGTTGTAATAGGCAAAAAACAAGGTCAGACACAGCCCTGCCAAACCTAAACCTTGTACCCCTAAAGCAAAGCTCCGATTTTTTGCACGTAGCAAATAACCCAATACGGTCACCGCAGCACTTACAGCTGCAACAAATATGAGTTTGACTGCCAAACTAAATTGCCAATGTTCGGTGGCAAAACGTAGCAGCAACACCACACCAGTTAACAACACGACAATGGCGACTTTCAAAACAGGATTGCCGTGCAATAACCATGTCTGCGCCTGCTCGAGTAAACTAGGATGAGATGCCTGTGCTTGTGATGATGTCTGCGCAGATGGATGAATGAAATCTTGAGCTACGGTATTCGATTTAGCAAAGTGCTGTTCTGCTTGAGTTGCCAAAATAGCTGGAGATGAAACTGACTGAGTCGGTAACTCAGAAGAATTGTCTGCTCCAGTCTGCGCTAAACCAACTCTCGATTCAGCAATGTCATCTTCTGGCATGAGTTGCTTTTCAGGTACAGCATTTTGAAGGGTAAAAGTTGCTGCTACATCTGTAGTGGTTACATACGGTGCTGATGTATTTGTAGTAGACACCTCTGTTTGAGATGCACTTGTTTGCTGCCGTTGCTGAATTTGATAAACCGCCTGTTCCAAACGAGAAAGCCAACGCAACAACAGAAAAATCCACGCACCCACAGCAAGCGACACAATCAAATACCAATCCAGCAACATCCCCAGCATGGCAATCATTGCTGCCAAATACATCGACACTTTTGAAGTAGGTACATAGCGCATAGTTCGTGCATCTATGTTATGTTCTAAGGCTTGTTGCACGCGCCCGCCATACAGCATGATACTCATACCCGCTGCAATCGCACACACATAACTCAGCATGGGTACATCCAACCACCATGCACCCATTGCAACAACCATCAATACCATGAACCAAATGATTCGAATTTCACTCTGCCCTGTCTGCATTGCTCTTCATTGTGCTTATATTTCCTCTTGACTCTGATCATACAACAGCCAGCCTGATTCTGAGTCGGGATTCATCAGCAATTCAGTAACCGCATCTGCCGCTTGTCCACTGGCACTGAAAATCAGTTTCTGCGACAACTGCAAAAATCACGTACAATAAACTGCTTATTTGCAGAAGGAATCAATCCATGCCACCATTTGTCTTGGTCGATGGCTCATATTTTCTATTTCGTGCCTTTCACGCACTACCACCATTAACCACGTCAACTGGTTTACATACCAATGCAATTCGTGGAGCAATCTCTGCGATTCAAAAACTCATGCGTCGCACCCAGCCAACCCACATGGCTGTTATTTTTGATACGCCTGAACCAACTTTTCGCCATGAATTATCACCTATCTATAAAGGTGACCGTCCAAGTATGCCTGAAGAGTTATCTCAGCAAATTCCATACTTACATGCCTTAATTCGCGCCTTGGGTATTCCGTTATTTATGCTGCCTGGCGCAGAAGCCGATGACATTATTGGTACACTGGCCAAACGTGCAGAGGCCGAAGGACAGCAAGTACTGATTTCTACTGGCGATAAAGACATGGCGCAATTGGTGACTGAAAAAGTCACCCTTGAAGACAGCTTCAAAGAAAAGCCGATGGATATTCAGGCGGTGTTTGACAAGTTTGGAGTATGGCCTCATCAAATTATTGATTACCTGACTCTCATGGGCGATGCCTCGGATGGTATTATGGGCGTACCGGGTATTGGTGCCAAAACTGCAGCCAAATTGCTGACCGAATACGGCTCCATTGGTGCTATTTTAGAAAATGCCGACAATATTAAAGGCAAAGTCGGACAAAATATTAAAGATAACGCAGATGGCATCGCATTAGACCATCAACTGGCCAGTATTGTTTGTGATTTGGACTTGGACTTTGGTTATTCTGAGCTAAAACTACAAGAACCAGATGTCGAAGCCTTGCGTAATTTATATACCGAGCTTGAGTTCCGTAATCAGCTGCAATCGCTGGATCATCCAAATAACCCAAACAACCGTAATTATCAGCAAGCGGCAAAAACCGTGGCACCACCGACATCCAGTGAAATTGCGACAGAAGATCAGGCCACTCAAAGTAGCGTAGATGATCAACTCGGTTCTGCAAGCTATCACACCATTTTAGATGCACAGCACTGGGATGCCTTACTGCAACGCCTGAATACGGCACAGCGTTTCGCATTTGATACAGAAACCACCAGTCTGGATTATCGAGTTGCGGAAATTGTTGGTTTTTCTGTAGCGTTTGATGCGAAAGATGCCTATTACGTACCGTTAGCGCATGATTATGCAGGCGCACCACAGCAGCTCGACCGTGATCAGGTTTTGGAGCAAATCAAACCAATTTTAGAAAATGATGCCGTAGAAAAAATTGGACATCATTTAAAGTATGATGCGCATGTGCTTGAAAAGCACGGTATTCATTTACAAGGTTGGTATTTTGACACCATGTTGGCGTCTTATGTACTTAACTCAGTGGCGACACGTCACGGCATGGATGATGTGGCACGTTTATATTTAAGCCACTTGACCACATCTTATGAGCAAATTGCGGGTAAAGGCGTTAAGCAAAAAACCTTCAATCAAATTGAAATTGAAACGGCAGCACATTATGCCGCAGAAGATGCGCACGTCACTTACCGTTTATATGAAGTGCTGTCTGCGAAGCTGCAAAAACACCCTGAATTGGTCAATATTTTGCACAACATTGAAATGCCTGTTGCCCGCGTGCTGACCAGTATGGAAGAAAACGGCATTCAGCTTGATTTGCAATTTTTAGATCAACTCGGTGTCGATTTTGCCCAGACCATGCAAGATTTGGGAAATCAAATTGTAGAATTGGCTGGTGAAAACTTTAACGTCAGCTCACCTAAACAAGTGGGTGAAATTCTGTTTGATAAGCTTGGGCTTAAAGGCGGCAAGAAAACGGCCACAGGTCAATACAGCACCAGTGAAAGTGTTCTGGAAAAAATTGAACATCCGATCAGTAGCTTAATTTTAGACTACCGTGGCTTATCTAAACTAAAAAGCACCTATACCGATGGTTTGCTGAAACAGGCCAATAACGATACGCATCGAGTGCATACCAGTTATCACCAAGCCTTGACTGCAACGGGACGCTTATCTTCCACCGATCCAAACCTACAAAACATTCCTATTCGTACTGAAATTGGCCGCCAAATTCGTAAAGCCTTTGTTGCACCAGAAGGTCGTGTGCTTTTGGCAGCCGACTACTCACAAATTGAATTGCGTTTGATGGCTCATTTTTCACAAGATGATGCCCTGCTTGATGCTTTTAATCACGGACAAGACGTACACCGTCGTACTGCTGCAGAAGTTTTGGGTATTGCTTTGGAAGATGTGACTTCAGACCAGCGTCGTCAGGCCAAAGCCGTAAACTTCGGCTTACTTTATGGTATGTCTGAATTTGGCTTGATTCGTCAGCTAGGTTTTACTCGTGAAGAATCACAAAACTACATCAAACAATACTTCCAGCGCTATCCGGGCATATATGAATATATGCAACGTACCCGCCAAGTGGCACTAGAACAAGGTTTTGTAGAAACCATTTTAGGTCGTCGCCTGTACACGCCAGATATTGATGCACGAAATATGATGGTACGTAAAGCGGCAGAACGTGCGGCCATTAATGCACCACTGCAAGGTTCTGCTGCTGACATTATTAAAATGGCGATGATTGAAGTCGATAAAATGTTGCCTCAGGCACAAGCCAAAATGTTATTGCAAGTACACGATGAATTGGTATTTGAAGTCGATGCGGATGCTGCCGATGAACTTGCACCACAGTTGGCGCAAGTCATGCAATCTGTGGTGGAAATTTCTGTGCCATTACTGGTAGAAGTGGGTAAAGGCAATAACTGGGATGAGGCGCACTAAAGGATTAGTGCTTTTCGCCTAAGCGAATGAAAGCTAAGACGGCAAGTATTTGCCCTTTGAGCAAAAACAGTAACATCTTCGACTAAACATTTCAGCCACAAAAAAGGACTCAATTGAGCACTGCTGTCCCATAGTTTGCTTT
>LSQX01260132.1_pt1 | contig 12317 bp, 7 predicted proteins | sample 654561 | NCBI WGS metagenome assembly LSQX01 (sample SAMN04489861, study PRJNA283612) | anaerobic digester metagenome | isolation source: 4 biogas reactors fed with cattle manure at either 37C or 55C with and... | place: Denmark: Kongens Lyngby | collected 2014 | reverse complement strand
TAAGGGATAAGGTGGAGTTCCTGGTGAATCATGGAGATTCCCAGGTTCAGTGCCTCTTTGACACTGGCAATGTTGACGGGCTGCCCATTGAAGGCTATATCACCCTCATCCATGGAGTACAAGCCGAACAGGCACTTCATCAAGGTGGACTTGCCTGCTCCATTCTCTCCCATCAAGGCATGCACTGTTCCCGGCCTTACTTTCAAGCTCACGTCGTCCAAAGCCTTTACGCCGGGGAACGCCTTGGAAACATGGTTCATTTCTAATACATACATGACTTCCCTCGCCTCCCCGGCTTTCCCGGGGTGTAGTCCCTTTAAAAAACCCTCCGGATCATCGAGCAACCCGGAGGGGGAATTCCTGCATTTCAAACGTTATTTGAACTGCTTGTAGTTCTCCTTGGTGACCTTCTGGTAGGGAACCCATACGTACTTTCCATCAGTAATCTTGTAGCCGATGGAAGCATCGGTGGGGGTGATTCCCCTTGCCAAATCATACGAGAGCATGAAGGTTGCACGGCCCTGGTTGACAGCGTCGTTGAGGACGGTGCCCAGCAGAGTGCCTTCTTCGAGAGCCTGGAGAGCAGGAGCGGTGGCGTCAACACCAACGACAGGCATGAACTTTCCGTCCTTGAAGTAACCGGCAGCCTTAAGGGCTTCGATTGCACCAAGAGCCATGTCATCATTGTTTGCAAAGACTGCTTCAATCTTGTCGCCCTGGCTGGCGATGAAAGCGGCCATCTTTTCCTGGCCCTTTACACGATCCCACATGCCGGTGTCTTCAGCAAGCTTCTGCACCTTGATTCCGTTGTCCTGCAGATTCTTGATGGAGTATTCAGTGCGCAGCTCTGCGTCCTGGTGGCCGGGTTCGCCCTTGAGCATGACATACTGCAGAACGCCGTCGCCATTCTTGTCCATGGACTTGTTGGCCTTCCAATAGTCGGCGATGATCTGACCACTCATGGTACCGGACTCTTCAGCACGAGCCCCAACGTAGTAGATCTTGTCCCACTTTGCCATATCCTCAGCCAGCGGTTCACGGTTGAAGAATACTACGGGAATGTTGGCTTTCTTAGCCTTGTCGATGATGACACCGGCGGCGGTGCGGTCGACAGGGTTGATCTGCATGGCTTTCATTCCCTTGGTGATGAACAGGTCGACCTTCTCATTCTGAGTGGCCTGGATGTTCATGGAATCGACGACCTCAACCTTTGCATCAGTCTCGGCGGCAGCGGCGGTGATGGCATTGCGGACACCGGTCATGAAGGTGTCATCGAACTTGTAGATTGCGCATCCGATTTCAACACCTTTACTCTCACCTTGCCCTTGGGCGAAGACAGGAGCAACGAGGACGAGTGCCAAGCACATTACGACCATTAACTTTTTCATAGATCCCTCCTAATGGATTTTCTCTGTATCCAGTTTTGCATGGTCATAGGAGGCCGTACATGCAAATTTTTGCTGACAATCTTGGTTTTTTTTCGATTCACATGAAAAAACTTCTATACAAGATTGCAGGTTCAACATGCAGAGAACAAATTCTTATTGCTTTTGCAATAGGAACCTATCCAATAAATCGATATTTCTTTGGCCATAAGGGAGAACTTTTTCACGTATCTCTACGATATGAGCATGCGTAGTTCTATTAGTCACTACAAAGATGATACGTCTCCCCTTATCGGGGAATACCAGAGTGGGTGTATTTGTCATATGCTTTGTGCAGATAGATATTTTTATTTACTATCAGCACAAAATACTCTATCTATTAGACAAATAAAATCACTCAAAGGAAGCGTCTCATGAAAAGAATTGTTACAGCAATGCTGCTCTTCGTGTCCCTCATCGTGCTTACCGGTTGTGCAACTGTTGTCAGTGAAAGCAAGTATCCGGTGACCATCACCAGTGAACCCCAAGGGGCGAGGATCACCATCACCGATGATGCGAACAGAACCGTGTATGTAGGCAGTACCCCTGCGTCGGTATCGCTTGAGGCTGGTTCAGGCTTCTTCTCCAAAGCCTCGTATACCATCAAGTTTGAGAAGGAGGGGTTTGCTCCTTCAATCTACACACTTACCAGCACCCTAGACGGCTGGTACTGGGGAAATCTTCTGATCGGCGGGGTATTGGGCATGGTCATCATTGATCCGATGACAGGTGCCATGTGGAAGCTCGACCCAACTGTCTTCATGGAACTTGAGAGCACTCAATCCAGTTTGACTGTCTCCGTAATGGATGTAAACAATGTTCCTGAGAGCTGGAAGTCCGCACTAGTCAGTATCAGCTAGCAGCCAATTATTGGCTGAATGCATGCCTTGGTTCCGTTGAACCAGGGCATTTTTTATATGCAAGAGGGAATCTAAAAAGAGGGCTGTCTTTCGACAGCCCCCGTAACGAACATTTAGTGATGAAGCTTACATCAAAGGACCAAGCTTCTCGAAGAAACTCCAGCGCTTGTGGGCATCGGCCTCAGCCTTTGCGAACAAGTCCTCGGCATTCTCCGGGTTGGTCTTGTACAGGGAGGTGTAGCGGACCTCTCCCTTGATGAAGTCCTGGAAAGAGCCGGAAATCGGCTTGGCATCCCAGCTGAATTTCTTGCCTTCCTCGAGTGAAGGATTGAAACGGTAGAGCGGCCAGTAACCGGCTTCCACTGCCTTCTTCTCCTCAACCTGGCTGAAACGCATGTTCATGCCGTGGTTGATACACGGGGAATAACAGAAGATGATCGAGGGACCCTTCCAAGCTACAGCTTCCTGCAGAGCCTTCTGGGCATGCAGGCGGTTGGAACCGAGGGCGATGGATGCAACATAGGCATGTCCGTAAGTCATGCACATGAAGCCCATGTTCTTCTTGCCGAGTTCCTTACCAGCGTTTGCAAACTTTGCAACGGCTGCGATCGGAGTGGCCTTGGAAGCCTGTCCACCGGTATTGGAGTACACCTCGGTATCGAGCACCAGGATGTTGACGTTCCTGCCGGAGGCAATCACGTGGTCGACACCACCGTAACCGATATCATAGGCCCATCCGTCACCACCGATGATGAAGACAACCTTGTCTGCAAAGTAGTCCTTCAGCTCGTCAATCTTGACAAGCACCGCCTTCTGCTCGGCGTTGGCAACAGCCATTGCTTCGCCCAGGGCTGCCTGGACAGCCTTCTGGGCTGCGTTGGCGGCATCGGAAGACTCATCCCACAACTCAAGCGACTTCTCGATTGCACTCTTCAGGGCCTCGGTGGTACCAAGGGCGAAAAGCTGGTCGATGTAGATGCGAAGCTGCTCGCGGTTGGAATCTACGGCAAGGCGCATACCCAAACCATACTCAGCGTTGTCCTCGAAGAGGCTGTTGCCCCAAGCCGGACCCTGTCCGTCACTCTGTCTGACAGTGTAGGGAGTGGTCGGGAAGGTGCCGCTGTAGATGGAGGAACAACCGGTTGCGTTGGCAACGATCATGCGGTCGCCGCAAATCTGGCTTACCATCTTCACATACGGGGTCTCACCACAACCTGCACAAGCACCGGAGAACTCAAAGAGCGGCTGCTTGAACTGCAGGCCCTTGATCGAGGTCTCGGGAGCACCGTCGAGCACGTCGTAGGGCAGAGCTTCGAAGAACTCGGCATTTACGATCTCGCCGGCTTCACGCTCGGTGGCAATCGGGCTGAACTCGAGGGACTTGACCTTGGAAGGACAAGTTTCGATACACACACCACAACCCTGGCAATCTTCGGTGTAGACCTGAATCTTGAACTGGAGGTCACGGGTGTTCTTGGTGTTGGACTTCAAGGTCTTGAAAGTCTCTGGAGCGCCTTCGAGATCCTTCGGGTCGATCTGCTTTGCACGAATGGCAGCGTGCGGGCAGGACTGTACGCACTGGTTGCACTGGATGCAGTTCTCGGCGATCCAATGAGGTACGAAAGGAGCAACGCCGCGCTTCTCGAATTTTGCAGTAGCGGTCGGCAGGCTTCCGTCGAACGACATCTGGGAAACGGGAATATCATTGCCCTTCAGGTGCATGATGGGTTCCATGATATTCTTTGCAAAGTCATCGGCATCGGCAGGAATCAAGCGGGCAGGCTCGTAGCTCTTGGTGATCTTTGCAGGAATGACAACCTGGTGCAGGGCATCGCTGGCGCCGTCGATGGCCGCCCAGTTCTGCTTGACGATGTCTTCGCCCTTCTTGATGAAGGTCTTCTTGACATACTGCTTGACCAAGTCGATGGCTTCAGCCTCAGGAAGAACCTCGCTGATCTTGAAGAAAGCAGCCTGCATAACGGTGTTGATGCGGCTTCCAAGTCCGGCCTTCTCGGAAATCTCAAGCGCGTTGATGTTGTAGAAGCGGATCTTCTTCTCGATGATCTGCTCCTGCATCTCACGTGTCAGGTGCTCGAAGACTTCTTCGGAGGGAATCTGACTGTTAAGCAGGAATACTCCACCCTTCTTAAGCGGGCCGAGCATGTCATAGCGACCGATGTATGCGGGGTTGTGACAGGCGACAAAGTCGGCATGGTCGATCAACCACGGCATATCCAGCGAGCTCTTGCCGAAGCGCAGGTGACTTACGGTAATACCACCACTCTTCTTGGAGTCGTAGGAGAAGTAAGCCTGTGCGTTGAGATCGGTATTGTCACCGATGATCTTGATGGAGTTCTTGTTCGCACCAACGGTACCGTCGGAGCCAAGACCCCAGAACATGCAGGACACAACACCCTTCGGAGACACGTTGATGGTCTCGTTGACGGGAATCGAGCGGTTGGTTACGTCATCGTTGATGCCAACGGTGAAGTTGTTGAAGGCCTTGCCTGCAAGGTGCTCATACACAGCCTTTGCGTGACTGGGGGTGAAGTCCTTGCTGGACAGACCAAAGCGGCCGCCGATCACCTTCATGTCGGTTCTGCCCATCTGACTGAGGGCGGTGATGACATCCTGGTAGAGAGGCTCGCCGAGGGAGCCGGGTTCCTTGGTGCGGTCGAGTACTGCGATTCTCTTAACCGATGCAGGAATTGCCTGTACAAAGTGCTTTGCACTGAACGGGCGATAGAGGCGTACCTTCAGCACACCGGTCTTTCCACCCTTCTCGTTCAGGTAATCACTTGCCCATTCAAAGGTATCGGCACCGCTACCCATGACGATGACGATATCGGTTGCATTGGGATCACCGACATAGTCGAAGAGGTGGTATGCGCGGCCGGTAAGGGCGGCAACCTGGTCCATGTACTTCTGTACCATCTCAGGCAGTGCTTCATAATACGGGTTGACGGTCTCACGACCCTGGAAATAGACGTCCTCGTTCTGGGCGGCTACCTTCAGCTTCGGGTGCTCGGGGCGCATGGCGCGCTCGCGGAAGCGGCGGACATACTCTTCGTTTACCAACGGCTTGAGGTCTTCGTAGGTGATCTCCTCGACCTTCTGCAGCTCATGGGATGTCCTGAAGCCGTCGAAGAAGCTGAGGAACGGAACCTGTGCCTCGAGGGTTGCCAGATGAGCAACCAAGGACATGTCCATGGTCTCCTGTACGTTGTTTGCACAGGTCATGGCAAAGCCGGTATTGCGGCAGGACATGACGTCCGAATGATCACCGAAAGATCGAGAGAGACTGTGCAGCAAGGGATCTTGCAGACACGTGGAAACACGGTAGGAATCATTTCGCCAGCAATCTTATGCATGTTGGGGATCATCAAGAGCAATCCCTGACTAGCAGTGAATGTGGTGGTCAAAGCACCAGCAGAGAGGGCACCATGAACGGCACCAGCCGCACCAGCCTCGGACTGCATTTCCATGATCTCCACCTTCTTACCCCAGAGGTTCTTACGGCCGGTGCTGGCCCAAGAATCAGCAAACTCTCCCATCGGAGAGGAGGGGGTGATCGGATAGATTGCGGCTACTTCACTGAAGGCATATGCAATATGCGCGGCAGCGGTGTTTCCGTCAATAGTAACCCTTTTTTTGTTACCCATTTTGACACTCCATAATACAATATTTGATGTGACCTTGTAGGGTCACCCTATGCAAAATAAAAAAATCCTACGAGGATTTCCCAAGAACCAATGATAAACCAATAAGGAATCGTTTGCAACCTTCCCCAATCTGATTTCCTGTATTGATAAACTTTTAGCCATGTTTCATCTCTTAAGGTGTTTGTTTAGTGCAATATAACCGCACCCAAGCAGAAAACAGAGCGCACTGGCAAGCAACCACAGCTCCCGATAGCCGGTGGCCAGCAGCACCAAGCCTCCCAAGGTCGGAGATATCGAGTGACCCAGGCTTGAAAACACGTGCATGTAGGCATTGCACTGCGAGCGGATGCGCTCATCCGCATAGGCGTTGAGAAACACATTGGAATTGGTCGCCATCAGAATCTCGCCAAGCGTCCAGATGCAGGTGGCCACCAGGAATATGCTGAAATGAGAGCAGAAAGCGTAACCCAAATACCCTGTGACATATAAGAACAGAGCCAAGGCCATCGAGACCAATTGTCCCAGGCGATGTGTCCAGGCGGTGAGCAGCGTGGTGCACACCAACACCACCACGGCATTGACCATCATCAACGTTGCATAGCGGCTCGCACCCGCAACCTCCCCATACAACGAATTGAACTGCAACGGGAGCGTGAAGGAGTTTTGTCCATACGTCAGGGTATATAAGGCTCCGAAGACAAAAAACAACCAGAGAATCGGGGGAATACGCACATTCGTCTTCCGCACATCCTTGCTTTGTTGTTCCTGCATACGCTTGTCCGGAACCTTAGCAAGCAACAACAGGGTGGACAAGGAAAGCAGGACCGCAGAGAGTGCAAAGAGCAGCAACAGAGAGCGGGCAAACAGCATCGATGCAACCATGGGACCGAGCGCCACCCCGATATTCGTCCCCAGGTACAGCAGACTGAAGGAGTGGGAGAGCCTTCCTTGGGGACTGAAGTCGGCAACCAGGGTGTTGGTCAGGGGTGCGGTGCCGCCGCGAAACGGGCTGGCGACAAGAATCAGGTACGGGATGATGGTTGGACGAAGCACAACCGAAAGAGCGCAGGCGAGATACGAGAGGCTCACCATCACCTGACAGAGCACCAACAGCGGCTTCTTGCCCCAACGGTCGGCCGCCATACCGATGAACATCTGCCCGACCATGGTGGCTATGATGCTGGCTGAGACAAAAATCCCTGCTTCCTTGGGAGAAAGTCCGAGCCTGATTGTCAGGATAAGGACCAAGAGCAGCTGCACAAAATCACCGAACCGATTGATGACCCGGATGGTAAACAGCGCATACATACTGGAACCCAAGCCCTTGTAAACAGAAAACCCCGCCAACAAAGGACGGGGTTGTCTTACATTGTTCATACTACCCTACCCGAATCAGAGCGTACGGATTGGGCAGATTTTGGTCAACACTCGCTATGCCCGCAAGAAAAACATTTCTTGCAACCTTCGATGTTGACAAAGGTGACATTTCCACAAATCGGGCAGATATCCGGCTTTACGCTGGCCGAGGCGGAAGGAAGCCCCAGATCGAGCTGACCGGCATCCTCATCCTCATCCTCCTCATCGGGAAGGCGGGAAGCTTCGCGTTCGCTGTCGGAGGAGCCGATATGCTGCTGCAGCACCTGCGCTACAGCATCGGGCAGACTCATGACGCGGTTCTTGCCGAATCCCATCGACCGGCCGCTGCCGATTCCCGAAAGCTGGCCTATGATCGCCTGGGCGCGCTGGTCAGGAGTCAGGGGAGAGGGCATGCGCAGCATCAAGCTGATCAATCTGCCCAGACCTTCTGCATCGGCGGCCACATCGGAACCCACCTTGGCCACATTGATGAACACCTCGAAGATGTCGCTGGGATTCGGGCCATCGCAGTTGACGGTGATGTACGCGGTCCCGATCGGGGTGGCCTTGCGATAGGTTGTGCCCTGCAAAACCGTAGAGCGCACCCGCGGCTTGGGCTCGGTGGAACGGGAAACCACCGGCTTCTCAACCTTCGGCTCCTCCTTTTCTTCCTTCTTGGCCGTCAATACCTGTGTATCGCGCGATCCATCGCGGTAGGTGGTACCGCCCTTGCATCCCAAATCATACAGCAGCTCGTACAACTTGCCGGTCTGTTCGACCGTATACTCCTTGGGAGTATTGCCCGTCTTGGAGATGGAGGAGTCGACCCACTTCTGGATGGCGGCCTGCACCTTCACATGCCCTTCCGGAGGAAGATCCATGGCCGACACAAAGTAGGAGGGCTTCTTCTGACCCGGATGAGCCTTCACCCAATCCTCGTAGACCTTCACCCGTTCGATGTTCGTTCCCATGCGACCGGTTCTCTCCCATTCCCAGAAGTAATAGGGCTCGATGCCGGTGGAAGTATTGACCATGGTACCGGTCGTCCCGGTGGGAGCCTGCGTCAAGAGGGTGACGTTCCTCAGGCCCTGCTTGCGCACTTTCTCCCTGAGATCTTGAGGCATCTGCTTCATGAAGCCGCTCTGAAGCAGCTTATCAGCATCAAAATAGGGGAAACTGCCCTTCTCCTTTGCAAGATTGCTGCTTTCATCGTAAGCCTCGATGCAGATGAACTTGTACAGCTCCTCGATGAAGAGAAGGGACTCGTCGCTGCCGTAGGCAAGCTCCATTTTGATCAGCATGTCTGCAAGGCCCATCGTCCCCAATCCGATTCTCCGCTCGGAGAGCTGTTGCTTCTTGTTCTCTTCGAAGAAGTAGGGAGTGTCGTCGATGACATTGTCCAAGAAACGAACGGCGGCGCGCACGGTGCGCCCCAGATCCTTGTACAACACCTTCTTGTTTTCAACGAATCGGCTGAGGTTGATCGAGCCAAGGTTGCAGACACCCCAGGGAGGAAGTCCCTGTTCTCCACAGGGGTTGGTGCTCTGGATGGTGGAGTAGTACCAGGAGTTTGACATCTTGTTGTAGCGGTCGATGAAGAAAACACCAGGCTCGGCACTCGCCCATGCACTTTCGACAATCGCATCCCAGATCTTCTTGGCTTTCTGTTTCTGGTACACCACGACCTTGTGACCGTTCGACTTCCACTTGTTGATATCCCCGTCCCAATCGGTGTTGTAGGCCGGGTCGGTGGTATCGGGGAAGTAGGTCTCCCAGTCACCATCCTTGCGCACTGCTTCCATGAAGTCGTCGGTGATGCCGACACTGATGTTGGCATTGGTGATCTTGCCCATCTCGCGCTTGGAGTTGATGAAATCAAGAATATCCGGATGCCAGACATTGAGAATCAGCATCAAAGCACCACGGCGTGAACCGCCTTGCTCAATCAGACCGGTTACAAAGCTGAAGAGCCCGCCCCAACTTACCGATCCACTGGAACGGCCGTTGACGCCTTTGACGTAGCTGTGCCGGGGTCTGAGAGAGGAGATGTTCATTCCAACACCGCCGCCGCGGCTCATGATCTCGGTCATCTGTCCCAATGAGGCAATGATGCCACCACGACTGTCCTTCGGGGAAGGGATCACGTAACAGTTGAAATAGGTCAGATTCTGATCCGTTCCGGCTCCGGTAAGAATCCTGCCTCCAGGGACGAACTTCCAGTCCTCCAGAAGCCAATTGAATTCTGTTTCCCATTGCGTTCGAACCTCCTGCTTCTCGATGGAAGCAATCCCCTTTGCTACACGGGCCAGCATCTGTGCAGGTTCGATCTCAAGCGGCTTGTCGACATCCTCGCGCTTTACGTGCAGGACAATACCATCGTCGAGCTTGACGGTAATCCCATCGGCGGCTTTCAGCTCGGTGACCACACCGATCTCACGCTGTCCGGTCTTGGGATTGCTTACGGCAACCACGACGTCCCCAACTTTCAGCGTCTCTTTCCTAACATCTTTCAACGCATACCGGTCAAGAAAAATCTTGCGACCCAATGCACTCAATTCATTCTTTGCAGAGCTCATGTAATCCCTCTATATATTAAACTTATGTAAGAAAAATTTCTTTCTCCACAACCTCTTTTCAGAGGTCAAGCTAAAGGGTCGACCAGCGTCGACCCCCATTCACCATAGCATGGAGAAGCAAAGTTGGCAAGACAGGATTACAGCATTTATGGTGCTATATAAAGTTGAATAACGCTATATATAGTGTTATATAGGTTTCATAGCACTTAGCTATCGTCTCTTGAAAAAAGTGTATCGAAAAGGTCGGAAAGGGTCAAACCAGAACAAGAAAACTTACTTCAATTCCTTGCTGGCTATACCCAAGACTCTTTGGCAGAGCGGTACGTTTTCCCCTTGCTTGCAGAAGCTTGCTTATCTGAAAATACCAAGGACAGGAGACCGACAACCGTCGAAATCTGTCGCGGCTCTAGTGGTTAAAAAGAGAGCCTTCCAAACTGGAAGACTCTCTCGATACACAATCCCGAAGGAATATTCTCTTCTAATAGCCCAGTTGCACCATGGTATCGGCTACCTTCTTGAAACCTGCAATGTTTGCACCCTTCACGTAGTTCACATACCCATCGGCTTGTTTACCCTCGGTAATACACGCTTGATGGATTTTTACCATGATCGAGTACAGTTTCTCATCCACCTCCTCGGCACTCCAGCTGAGGTGCATGGCATTCTGGCTCATTTCAAGACCCGAAACGGCGACTCCGCCGGCATTGGCGGCCTTGCCCGGGGCAAAGGGGATGCGGCTGTTGATGAAGTAGGTCACAGCATCGGCTGTACAACCCATGTTGGAGGTCTCAACCACATACTTGACGCCGTTGGCAACGAGTGTCTTGGCATCCTCAAGATTCAGCTCATTTTGGATGGCGCAGGGGAAAGCAAGATCCACAGGCACCTCCCAAGGCTTCTTGCCTGCAACGAACTGAGCACCAAACTTCTTTGCATAGGGAGCAACCACATCGTTGTTCGAAGTGCGCAGGTTGTTCATATACGCCCACTTCTCGGGGGTTCCCACTCCATCCTTGTCGTAGATGTAGCCATCGGGACCGCTGATGGTCACCACTTTCGCACCCAGCTGGGTCGCCTTCACCGCAGCCCCCCAGGCCACGTTGCCGAAGCCGCTGAGGGAGACTGTCTTTCCCTCCATGCTCTCGCCCTTCGCCTCAAGCATTGCCTTTGCAAAGTACATCGTCCCGTATCCGGTGGCCTCGGGACGAACCAACGAGCCTCCGTAGCCCAGACCCTTGCCGGTCAACACGCCGGTATTCTCGCCTCTGATGCGTTTGTACTGTCCATACAGGAAGCCGATCTCCCTCGCCCCAACGCCGATGTCACCGGCGGGAACGTCGGTATCAGGACCGATATACTTCTGCAGTTCGGTCATGAACGAACGGCAGAAGCGCAGAATCTCTGCATCACTCTTGCCGCGTGGGTTGAAATCGCTTCCACCCTTGCCACCGCCCATCGGCAGCGTTGTAAGACTGTTCTTCAATGTCTGCTCAAACCCAAGGAACTTAAGCGAGCCAAGCGTTACGCTGGAATGGAATCTAAGCCCGCCTTTATACGGTCCGATTGCATTGTTGAACTGTACCCGATAGCCTCGGTTGACCTGCAGATTACCCTCATCATCCTCCCACTCAACGCGGAACGAGTAGATGCGGTCAGGTTCGGTCATACGTTCCAGAATCCGATGTTTCTCATAGACTGGATTGTCATTGACCACGTCGATGACGCTCTCCAGGACCTCTCTCACCGCCTGAATAAACTCAGGTTGGGCGGGATTCTTCCGCTCCAGTTCTTCCATCAATGCATCAAGGCTATACATACTTGGGTTTATCTCCTTCAACTCAGCTACAATACACGTAGCTTGTCTAAAAAGACTAAACCCGCCATTTCAATCTGTCAATCTTTAAATTGAGTTAAACGTTAGTATTTAATTTTATATTACTTGATTGTTCAAATTAATGTATATATTTTGAATTTTCAATCAACTTTCAGCAGACTTTGAAATTCTATCCAAAACCAGGCGCTCATGCTACACTACTTTCTATGTATACCCTCGACCCAACCTGGCTGCCCTTCAGCAACCTGATGCTGAAACACATCTACAACGTACTGCTCATCTGCAACGAATACGACCAATTCCTGCTTGAGGAGGACGGACGAGTGGGAGAGGAGCTGTATGTGGACTACACCCAGCTCGGAGTGAACAACCCTCCGAAAATCACCCACACAAGCACCGGGGAAGAGGCGCTCAAGCTCATCGCCGAGCGCAAGTATGAGCTTGTCATCACCATGCTCGACCTCGGTCCGGAGTCGGTGGAACAGCTGGCCTCCTCCATCGAGGCGTTGGATAAAGACATGCCGGTCATCGCCCTCTCCCCCTCATCCAGCCACCGGCGCAACAAGCTCATCAAGGGTTCGGACTGCAAGGACATCGACTACTTC
>LSQX01144860.1_pt1 | contig 12317 bp, 12 predicted proteins | sample 654561 | NCBI WGS metagenome assembly LSQX01 (sample SAMN04489861, study PRJNA283612) | anaerobic digester metagenome | isolation source: 4 biogas reactors fed with cattle manure at either 37C or 55C with and... | place: Denmark: Kongens Lyngby | collected 2014 | reverse complement strand
ACTTGTAACGGATAGTGTCCGGCAGTGCTCAAATCGTAATCGCCAATTATCTCTAGATACTGCCCAGGCGTACTGGTGAAGAATTCAGTCAGGTCAAGGGTGCCATTGAGTGCGACCTTGAACTCTTTCAGTTGTTCAATAATAACCGGTTCATCCTCGGTAATGGTGAGGCTGAAGGGGAAGGAAGCCGTATTGTTACTGTTGTCCTTAACGCTGAGGGTTTCGTTTCTAGTTCCTGGTATGGAGGTATCGATGGTCGTGGTGATGGTGTAGGATCCGGAATTATCAGAAATGTCGAAAAAGTCTTCAAAGTCGAGATCTGAATCTAAGCTGATAGTGATCTCGCTCTTTTGATTGATGAGTGGTGGTGTACTATCTTGTACAGTTACGTTGAGGGGATAGGATTTATCTTCAACCTCAAAAGTAATCGCATAGGATCCGACTTTGGTGTTATCGAAAGAATCGAAAGTAATGTCTTCTTGGCTTTCTAGTTGAATGATTTCTTTCGTTAGCGATTCGCCGATTTCCACAGTGACGTCCTTTTGGTATTGGAGATTGGAGGTTGAACAAGCATTGAGTAACAACAGAATTGTAAGTAGACTCATTATTTTTTTCATAAGGTTACCTCTTGAAGGTATCATATCACAATTTTTGAGACCTTTTTAGATGAATCATAGGTGTCTGTGGTATAATTAATTCGTTATTCGAAGGTTAGAACACTCAGGAGGATATGATGGATTTAAGTAAAAAGATTGCTAGTATAGAGGACTATCCAATTGAAGGAGTACTGTTTCGGGATATCACCCCTTTAATGGAAGATGGCGCTGCCTTCAAGGAAGCATGCCAAAGAATCAGCGCGTTTGCTAAAGAATTGGGTGCGGAAGTCATTGTGGGTCCGGAATCCAGGGGCTTCATCTTCGGGTGTCCTGTCGCTTACGAATTAGGCGTCGGCTTTGTGCCCGTTCGCAAACCTAATAAATTACCAAGAGAAACTATTTCTTATGAATATTCGCTAGAATATGGAACGAACACCCTACACATGCATGCGGATGCGATTAAGCCAGGCCAAAAGTGCCTGATTGTCGACGATTTGCTTGCGACAGGCGGAACGGTAGAAGCTACCATCAAATTGATTGAACAAAGCGGTGGTATTGTCGTTGGCTGTGCCTTCTTGATTGAACTACTGGATCTCAAGGGCAGAGAAAAACTGCAGGGTTATAAAACACTATCAGTGTTGAGTTACGACTAACGAAGATTATTCTTCGTTTTTTAAAAAGTAAAGGAGGGTAATGATGGCAAAAGCACTTGATTATACAAAAGAACAGCTGATTGCAGAGATTAACTCACAGATTAAAGACCAAAAATCACGTGACGACATTTTCCATGCGCTGGAGTATTCTGAAGCTAAACACGCGGGTCAGGTTCGTAAATCAGGTGAGTCATACTTTACTCACCTAGTAAATGTTGCCTACATCTTAATGACCCTCCATGTTCAACCGGTCACCATTCAAGCCGGCCTGTTACATGATGTCATTGAGGATAGCGGAGTCACCCATGATGAGCTAGCCGCCGAGTTTACCGAGGAAGTAGCTTCCATGGTCGAAGCGGTCACAAAGATCGGGAATATTCAATTCAAGGATGAAAAGGAATATCTCGCTGAAAACCACCGTAAGATTTTCATTGCCATGGCCAAAGACGTGCGGGTTATTTTAATTAAGCTCGTCGACCGCCTTCATAATATGAGGACTTTGCAGTTCCAGCCAGAATACAAACAAAAGAAGATTGCCAACGAGACCCTGTCGGTATACGCACCGATTGCGCACCGTTTGGGTATCAATGACATCAAGAACGAGCTGGAAGACCTCTCTTTCCTCTATCTTCATCGTGAGAAATACTACGAAATCGTTAAGCTGGTAGAAGTCAGAAAAGCCGAACGGGATGCCCAGGTTCAGGAAATGATAGAAGACATTTCCGAAGAGCTGACGGAACACGAGATTCCTCATCGCATTTTCGGTCGTTCCAAGCACCTTTACTCTATTTACAAGAAAATGAATCAAAAGAACAAACGTTTTGATGAGATCCTGGATTTGCTCGCGATCCGAATCGTTACCGATACGGAAGTGGCCTGCTACGAGATTCTGGGCTATATCCATGCCCGCTATCGTCCAATACCAGGTCGACTCAAAGACTATATCGCTATGCCTAAGGTTAACATGTATCAATCACTGCACACCACCATTATGGCTGAGAATGGTCATATCTTTGAGGTTCAAATCAGAACCGAGAACATGGACCTGGTGGCTGAGCGTGGTATTGCGGCGCACTGGCTTTATAAGGATGGCCAAACTGGTCATGGTCAATCAGAGATTGAAGATAAGCTAGCCTGGCTCAAGGATTTCAACCGCTTGACGACGGAGAGCGATGGCGATGCCACGGAGTACATGGAGTTTCTACAACAAGATATTTTCGAAGCAAACGTCTATGTCATGACTCCTAAGGGTCGGGTCATCGATCTGCCTCAGGGTTCAACGCCGATTGATTTTGCTTATCGCATCCATACGGAGGTCGGTCACTCGACCATCGGGGCGACGGTCAACGATGTGCTTGTACCTCTGAATACCGAGTTGAAAACGGGGGATGTCGTCAGCATCCGAACGGCGAAGAACTCGACAGGACCTTCAGAGGACTGGCTCAAGTTTGTTAAGACCAATCATGCTCGCAGTAAGATTCGTAATTTCATCCAGAAACAGGAACTTCAGAATCGTGAAGAAATGATTTCTAAGGGTGAAGTCATGATGCGTGAGGAGCTTAGGAAACGCCAGTTGGATGAGAAGGAATACATGAAGAAGGAAAAATTGGAGCCGCTGTTCTCAAGCTTCAATATCAAGAATTACGACGATTTCATGTATGCTATTAGTGTCAAGTCACTCTCACTCCAAGCGGTCATGGAGAAACTACAGGTCAAATCAAGAAGTATTATTGACTTCACGAAACTCTTTGGTTCGAAACCTAAACCAAAACAACAGAACCGATCGGGCATCCGTGTCTCGGGAATCGATACCATGAAGATTTCACTGGCAAACTGCTGTTCGCCCGTACCTGGCGATGAAATCATGGGTTATGTTTCCAAGGGGCAAGGTGTCAAGGTGCATCGGGCTGACTGTCCTAACATTCGTTACGAAACCAAACGGCTGATTGATGTCGAGTGGGACGAAGCAACGATTGAAGGGAAGTTTGAAGTCCAGTTAAGCATCTATTGTGTCGACCGCTCGTTTCTACTAACCGACGTGGTAACCTTGACTCAACAGAATAAGATTACCATCTCGTATGTCAATGCGCAGATGGATGAAGATCTTATTCATTCCACCATCACCTTGAAGGTGATGATTGAAAATCAGGCGTCATTGAGACAACTGATTGCCAATATCCGAAAAATCGACTCGGTTGTTTCGGTCGAAAGATCCATTTTATAGGAGAGAAGACGTTGTTTACATTTAAATTGAATGATGGTAATGAATTACCAGCCATCGGATCCGGTACCAATACCTTTGGCAAAGAGAACAGTTCCTACATGGGGGAGATCAATTTTGATACGACACCCATTGAAACAGCAATTGAAGTAGGCTATCGCCGCTTCGATACAGCGATCAGCTACCGTAATGAAGCGGTGTTGGCACTAGGTATCAAGAACAGTAACATCGCCCGTAATGAGCTTTTCATCACTTCGAAGTTACCAAATACAGAAGAGTTTGCCAGCAATAGGGAAGCGGTCGTTAAGGGCATTGAGCTTAGCTTGAAGAATCTGGACACGGACTATATTGATCTGTACCTGATTCACCATCCTAGCGATGATAATGCTACTAACTTGATGATCTGGGAAGTATTTGAAGAGTACCACCACAACGGAGTTCTTAAGTCCATCGGGGTCTCCAACTTCAATCCGGAGCAGCTCCAGTATTTGATGGATCATTCGAAGACTGTTCCTGCGGTGAACCAGATTGAATCAAACCCTAATTCATTGAACGATGAATTGATTGATTTCTGCCAACAACATGGCATTGTCCCAGAAGCCTGGGGTCCATTCCATGGGGTCACAGAACAGCAACAGGAAACACTAGCCACTATTGGTAAGGCACATGGCAAGACATGGGCTCAGGTGTTCCTTCGCTATCAACTCGATCGCGGTGTGGCAGTGATTCCTAAGTCACATAATCAAAAAAGACAAGCCAGTAACCTGGATGTCTTTGATTTCACACTGAGTGATGAAGAAAAGAATACAATTAAAGGTCTAGCATAGCTAGACCTTTTTCTTAGGCAATAGAAGCAAAATAGATATGGTCAATCGATTCCTGCATCATGGCATCAAACTCGCTGTCGCTTTGACTCTCATGAAGGCCAGTCGAGAAGGCCCTTGAGAAGCTGGCAATGAGCCCATGGTTTACGGATAGCTTGGCACAAGACTCGGCCTGTGAATAACCACCAGACAGGGCTACGACCCGGACTACCTTCGGATGGTTGATCAGTGGTAGATACAAGTCGGCAGTCTCAGGGATGGTCAGTTTGAACATGACCGCTTGATCTTCTGGGAGTTTGTCTAACCCTTCAAGAATCACTTCTAACAAGCGATGTTCAATCTTGTCTTTTTGTTGAGCATTGATGCTGACTTCGGGTTCCAAAATAGGGACTAAGCCATGGGAGAGCACTTGTTTACCGATTTCAAATTGTTGATCGACTACGGCTTGAATGCCTTGTTCATTGTATTCATGAATGACAGAGCGTTCCTTGGTCCCAAAGATAGGGAAAGCTTTGGCTCTTTCCAAGAGCGCATCTAGCCCTGGATTATCCTTCATTAGCTGGACACCGTTTGCCTCATCGGCCAGACCCTTGTCAATCTTTAGGAAGGGCACGATACCTTTGACTTCCCAGAGGTATTGGGCGGTGGGCATTGAATCAATCGTTTGATCCATGGTGTTCTCGAAGAGGATGGCACCCAGTATTTTTTCACTGACAAATGATGGTGATTTAATGATGCGGGTGCGCATCTGATGCACAAGCTCAAACATTTCATGTTCATTGGTAAATCGATCACCAGCAATACCGTAGGTCTCTAGGGCCTTGGGGGTACTGCCGCCGGATTGATCCAGTGCCGCAATGAATCCTTGTTCTTCTTTCATTCTTCTAAGTTGATCGCTATTCATAATATCACTCCATTTCTTATCTATATTGTACACCAATTTAAAGAAGACTTGACAGAAGCGCTCAGGTTTAATATTCTATATATAATACTAATATCTCTTGAAAGGAGACACACTATGAAAGAATATAAAGTACTTAGTCAAAAAGACAAATTCCTCTCCAGCAAGTTCGATCCACAACTTATTGAGGACGCGCTAAATGCCTACGCCCAACAGGGTTGGACCGTCGTTACCTCCGCGACTGCCGATATCGTATCCTTTGGTGGCGGACGCCAGGAAATTCTTATTATCCTTGAAAGGGATATCGACTAATGGGTTATAAAACGCTGTATCAAGGCATCTTGTTCGTGGAAGGTAAACTCGACATGGAGCTTGTTGGTCAGCCGCTCGATTTAACCCTCAAGTCTTTTAGCGCTCAGCTGAAGAACCTCAATGATGTGAAGACAGAGATGGCCTTCCAAGCTAAAAGAGAGGGCTATAACGCGATTGTTGATTTCACCTATGGTCAGAAACAACGACTTTTTCGCTTTGATGATGTCGTGTTCTGGGGCAAAGGGTTGATGGTATCAATACCTCAAGCTGAGCTTGATCAACTCCTAGCAAAAATTAAAGCTTGACAGAATACAGTGAAGTGTTTTAGAATACAGCTATTATTAAACGAAAGGGGATCCTTATGAAACAAATGGCTATGATGATGATGTGGAATAGTTTGAATCATGAGGTACTCGACGCTTCGTAGCTGACACCACATTTTTTGTGTTTGAAACGAAACCTAGCAGAACCTCATGATGGTTCTGTTTTTTTGTGGAAAGGAAGACAAATGATTCAATTCAAGAAAATTGTAAAACGGTACGCTCCTGATGTGTTGGCACTTGACGAACTCGACCTGTTCATCCCAGAGGGTAAAATCTTTGGCATCATTGGCCTCTCGGGAGCCGGTAAATCCACGCTCTTAAGAACGATCAATGGACTGGAGAAGGTGGACCAGGGGGAAGTCCTCCTCCAGGGAGTTGATATCCAACAACTGAACAGCCAAGAACTGTTGAAGAAGAGACAGGATATCGGGATTATTTTTCAAAACTTCAACCTACTGTCCCAACAAGACGTCTTAAACAATGTACTCTTACCACTGAAAATCGCAGGCAAAGACAAAAAGTCTTCCTTGGCCAAGGCACATCATCTACTGGAACTGGTAGGTCTGAGTGATAAGTTGAAGGCTTATCCAGCTCAGTTGTCCGGTGGTCAACAACAGCGGGTGGCCATTGCCAGGGCATTGGCTAACGATCCATCGATCCTGTTGGTGGATGAAGCGACCTCTGCCCTAGATCCTCAGACGACTAACTCGATACTACAGCTGCTTAAGGATATCCATCGCCAGATTGGTATCACGATTGTACTCATCACCCATGAAATGAGCGTCATTGAAGCCATTTGTGATGAGGTCGCGATACTCGATCAGGGTAGAGTGGCAGAGACTGGCAAGGTTAGTGACATCTTTAAGAAACCTCAGTCACAGGCGGGTAGAAACCTGATCTATCCCAAGCTCCAACAGGAGTTGAATCCTGGTGAGTTGCGCATTACCTTTGATGGTTCATCGCGCGCTGAAACGATTGTCTCACAGATGGTGTTAGAGGCAGGAGCTCCGGTCAATATCCTGCACGCGGATATGAAGACCATCAATGACCAGAGCGTGGGCCAGCTGATCCTACAGCTTCCACCGCTTGAAAGTGATCGACAACGAATGTGTGAGTTTCTCACACAACATCAGATAACCTTCGAGAAAGGAGAATAGCCATGTTTGTTGCTACATTGGAAACGCTCTATATGACCCTGGTGACCACGTTATTTGCGTATGCGCTGGGTCTCCCGCTTGGCTTTATTCTTATCTTGACTCAGGAAAGGGGTCTTCTGCCCCAACCCAAAATTCACGGCATATTGTCCCTCATTATTAATTTCTTACGATCGATACCCTTTATCATCCTACTGATTCTAGTGCTCTCTATCACGCGCTTTCTCGTAGGAACCACCATTGGCTCAACGGCCATGATCGTTCCCCTCACGATCGCTGCCTTTCCTTTTGTGGCACGGATGGTCGAATCTTCCCTGAAGGAAGTCGATGCCGGGCTCGTCGAAGCGGTCAAGGCCATGGGAGCTTCAAACTTCCAGATTCTAAAAGAAGTCTACTTCAAGGAAGCGATGCCTTCAATGCTTAATAACTTAGCGATTGCGCTCACGACCATACTGGGCTACAGTGCGATGGCAGGTTTTGTCGGAGGTGGCGGCCTAGGGGCCGTGGCGATCAATTACGGGTATTATCGTAATAGCTTACCAGACATGATTCCGGCGGTCATTATATTGATTCTGCTGGTTCAGGTCTTTCAAGAAATACCAACGCGAATTGCGAAGAAAATAAACAGGAGAAAATCATGAAGAAAAGTCTAATAAGTTTAGTTGTCCTGCTCATTCTTGTGGGTTGTGGCGCTAGTAATAACAACAGCGAGACCATCAAGGTCGGGGCATCGATTACCCCTCATGCTGAAATCCTCGAGGTCATCAAGGATGATCTGAAGGAACAAGGGTATACCCTAGAAATCGTAACCTTCACGGATTACGTGATTCCGAATGTCTCATTGGAAGATGGTTCTTTGGATGCTAACTTCTTCCAGCACGAACCGTATTTGCTTAACTTTAACGAGGAACATGGCACGGATTTAGTTAGTGCCGGTGTGATTCACTATGAACCATTTGGAATTTACTCGAAGAAGTATACCGACTTGTCAGAAGTACCAGAGGGTGCTCAGGTCATTGTTCCTAATGATGGGACTAATGAAGCTCGTGCCTTGTTACTGTTGGAGGCTGCTGGTCTTATCACGGTAGATAAGGAAGCGGGTATCAATGCGACCATTAGGGATATTACGGATAATCCGAAGAAGCTTGAGATTGTGGAAATTGAAGCTGCACAGTTGACGAAGTCGTTGGCGGATGTCGATTTGGCCGTTATCAATGGAAACTATGCCTTACAGGATGGCTTGGATGTGAAGAACGATGCGCTAGTGGTAGAGGATGAACAATCCTTTGGGGCAGTGACTTATGGCAACGTTATCGCAGTGAGAGCTGGCGATGAAAACAGTGAGAAGACAAAGGCGCTTTTAGAAGCCTTGCGTTCTGAAAAGGTTACTACTTTCATCAATGAGACCTACAAAGGTTCTGTCGTTTCTCTGCTTCCATAGGTTTTGATTGTGGTATAATAGTACCTGACATCGTCCTAATGAAGGAGAGAATATTAATGATAAAAAAGTTTTTCGAAGAAATATCACAAGTACCACGAGCTTCATTTAGTGAGCAGGCAATCTCTGACTACTTGGTGAACTTTGCTGAACAAAGGGGTTTGCGGTTCATTCAAGATGAGAAAAGCAATGTCATTATTTTCAAAGACGCGAGTGCTGGCTATGAGCACCATCCCGTGGTGATGTTACAAAGCCACATGGACATGGTTGCGGAAAAGAATCAGGACAGCGATCATGATTTTGAGAACGATCCCATTGATTTGATAGAGAAAGACGGCTGGTTGTATGCTAACAAGACCACCTTAGGTGCCGATGATGGCGCTGGGGTTGCCTACATGCTAGCGGTTCTCGATGATAGAGAGTTACGTCACCCGGCACTTGAATGTGTCTTTACGGTTGAAGAAGAAGTCGGCATGGGTGGAGCACACCATCTCGATACGAGTGAACTCAAGGCGACTCGCCTTATTGGCCTCGATTCAGGCGGTGAGAAGCTAGTTACCATTTCCAGTTCAGGTGGCAATCGTGGGGTAGTTACGTACCCAATTAAGTATGAACGATCCCATAAACAGCAATTAGTGCTGAGAGTCAGAGGGCTCAAGGGTGGTCACTCTGGTGTTGAGATTGACCAAGAAAGAGCGAATGCTGTCAAGGTGATGGGTAAAGTCCTTGTTCGCTTGGCACATGAATTCAACCTAGGATTCTCTTCAATTGAGGGCGGTCTAAAAGATAACGCCATCATGAGAGAGTGTAACTTAGTACTTGGTCTTAAGGAAGAGGAAGAACAAGCAGTCATTGAGAGAGTCAAACACTTAGAGAAGGACTTCCAAGAAGTCTATAGTGAGTCTGATTCTGGCTTACGGATTGAATGTGAAGTCGTTGCGAAGGCTTGTTACAGCCTATCGGTTGATGCTACTCGCGAGTTGGCCAAGCTATTGGCTTTACTACCTTATGGACCTATCCAGAAATCACTTGTCATTGAGGACTTGGTGATTGCGTCTTCGAACATCGGCCGTATTGAAACGACTGAGAACAATGTTATGCTTGGACTTTCAATGAGGTCACCTCATGCGTTTACACTTGCTGATATCAACTTGCAGGTAGAACTAATAAGTGAGCTCTGTGGAGCCCACGTTGAGTTCTCCAATGGTTATCCTGGTTGGGTCTATGATCCTGAGTCAGAGCTTCGCACAATCATTACTGACACCTATCGTGAATTACGCGGTGAGGAAATGATACTTGAGGCTACTCATGGTGGTCTTGAGCTTGGTGTTTGGAAAGAAAAAATGCCACAACTTGATATCGCGGCTTTTGGTCCAATCATGGAGGACATTCATACTCCGGATGAACGATTGAATCTTGATTCATTCGCTCGTTCTTATGAACACTTAGTCAAAGTATTAGAGAGATTATAGGGAAGCATGTCTTCCCTTTTTTTTATTCATCAATAAAAAAGGATCAATTCATGTGAATTGATCCTATCAATGTTTATTTACGCTTTGGACGACGAGTAGGGCGATTATCGCCACTAGACTTACCAATGCTGGAAGCTGTGACAGCTTTACCACGAATGAGTGTATTCGCTAATTTTTCAAGTAGAATGGCTTCGTATTCCTTAGGAACATCGACCACGGCAGAACGATCTTGAATGATGATCTTGCCGATTTCTTTACCTCTGAATGAGCCCGCTTCCGCGAACGCTGACACTAAGTGTGCTGGAGCGACGCCATGGCGTTTCCCAACATTGACCATGATACCCACGAAGTTTCCTTCACGACGTGAAGAAGTTCTGTCACTTCTTTGTGGTTTAGAGGTTGATGTTGCGACGGGGTTGATAGCCCGTAGGGTGAAGTTCTCAGCGACTTTTGATAAGAGGCCGGCAACGATTTCATTGGAGGAATAACCTTGTTCGTACAGGGCATCGAGGATTTCTTCAAGATAAGCGGAAGGCTTCTTGAGTCCTGATTGGATTTCCTGATCCACAAGCTTCACTGTTAAACTTGAGAGTTCCTTTTGTGTTGGTGGGCTAGCGATTTCAATCGGATGTTTGGTGTGGCGCTCAATGTCCTTGATCGAACCCTTTTGACGAGGTGTGATTAGGGAGATAGCGGTACCTTCACGTCCGGCACGTCCGGTTCTACCAATACGGTGAACGTAGTATTCAATCTCATTAGGGACATCGTAGTTAATGACCATATCCATGGAGTCGACATCGATTCCGCGTGCGGCGACATCGGTACAAATTAGTAGGTCGACTTTCTTCTCCTTGAAGCGTTTCATGACCGAGGAGCGCATTTCCTGTTTCATGTCACCATGAATGGATACGGCTTTATATCCTTGGGAGTTGAGTTCGGTGGTCAACTCATCGACCATCTTCTTCGTGTTACAGAAGATCATGGTTGATTCAGGTTGATTGACTTCTAAGAGTTGAATCAACAGGGTGTTTTTTTCATAGGGCATGACATAGTAGCCAATTTGCTTGATTGAATCTAGTGTCAATTGTTTGGAAGAGAGTTTGATGTGTGTCGCGTCTTTTTGAATTTTGGCTGCTAAAGTTTGAATGGCTTTAGGCATGGTGGCTGAGAAAAGAACAGTTTGTCTTTCTTCGGGAAGCGATTTGAAAATCTCTTGGACTTCTTCAAGGAAGCCCATGTTTAGCATTTCGTCGGCTTCATCGAGAACGACCATGTTACAGTTGTCAAAACGAAGGGTTCTGCGGCGGATATGATCCAACAGGCGGCCCGGTGTCGCAATGACAATGTCACTGCCTTTACGGATGTCGGCAATTTGACGGTCAATTGGTTGACCACCATAAACACTGACAATACGGATGCCATCTTCGTAGCGGGCAAACTTTCTCATTTCTTCACCGACTTGTAAACAGAGTTCACGGGTTGGTGCTAAGATTAGAGCGCGCGTCTTGCGGGTATCTAGGGGTTCGATATTATTAAGGATGGGCAAGCCAAAAGCAGCTGTCTTGCCACTGCCGGTGTGTGATTGTCCTAGGACGTCTTTGCCTTCGATAAGAAGTGGAATGGTTTGAGCCTGTATTTCGGAAGGTTCAGTATAACCCATTTCGCTTACGGCTTTTAAGAGTGTATCTTTTAAATGTAAATCATTAAATGTCATAAAAATCTCGCTTTCTAGCCTGTTGATTATAACACATCTAAACTAAAACTAAACATTAACTCGCTTTTATGTTAAGATATGAGCATAACCGAGGAAAATGAATTGAATTCTGGCAATCTTTAGAGAGTGAACGGGTGGTGAAAGTTCATGAAAACCAGTATTTATTGACACATTGGAGGTTGAATGCTGAAGTTAGTAGGCATTTACGTTCACCGCGTTAAGGTTTCAAGTTGAAAAAGTAAGGTGGTACCACGCTACAAGCGTCCTTGTATCATCTTTTTTATTACCATGTAAGGAGGAAATCCATGGCACAATTTCAAGGTCCAAGAGGCACCAACGATTTATTTGGTGAGGAAATGACCCAATGGCATTTAATCGAAGAGAGAATCAGAGAATTTGCTCACCTGTACCAATTAGAAGAAGTCAGGACTCCCATCTTTGAACACACGGAGGTCTTTGCCCGTGAGAATGACTCATCCGATGTCGTGAACAAGGAAATGTACACCTTTGAAGATAAAGGAGGCCGCTCCCTCACGCTCCAACCAGAAGGGACCGCCGGTTTAGTTAGAGCCGTCGTACAGCACAAGCTGTATGCCAATCCCGAACCGGTTCAGAAGTTCTTCTACCAAGTTCCAGTGTTCCGTTACGAGAGACCTCAGAAGGGGCGCCTAAGGATTCACCACCAGTTTGGTGTTGAATTCATCGGGGA
>LSQX01224843.1_pt1 | contig 12318 bp, 11 predicted proteins | sample 654561 | NCBI WGS metagenome assembly LSQX01 (sample SAMN04489861, study PRJNA283612) | anaerobic digester metagenome | isolation source: 4 biogas reactors fed with cattle manure at either 37C or 55C with and... | place: Denmark: Kongens Lyngby | collected 2014 | reverse complement strand
GTGTTTCCCGTCTTTGTTTTGGCACCCTTACCCTGGGTCCGCTGCAGTCTGATTTAACCCTCAAGGAAGGAGTGCGGTTGTTAGAAACTGCTTTAGATCTGGGTGTTAATTTTTTTGATACAGCCGATCTTTATGGCACCTATCCCTATCTGCGTGAAGCGATACGCCACCGGCCGGAGCAGCCGGTGATTTCCTCTAAATCGTATGATTACACCAGGGAGGGCATGCAGGCTGCCCTGCAGCGGGCGTTAACAGAATTGAACATTCCTTATATCGATATTTTTATGCTGCACGAGCAGGAATCCCACCTGACATTGGCCGGCCACCGCCCGGCCCTGGAATATTTATGTGAAGCTAAAGAACAGGGTTTGGTGCGGGCAATAGGTTTTTCTACGCACCGCATTGCTGCTGCGCGGGCAGCTTTATCTATGCCCGAGATTGATGTGGTGCATCCATTAATTAATCTGCACGGCATCGGCATTCAGGACGGTACGGCGGAAGAAATGCTGGCGGTGCTGCAGCAGCTGCACCGGCAGGGCGTGGGGATTTTTGCCATGAAAGCTTTAGGCGGCGGTCATTTGATCCCGCGCAGTGAGGAAGCGCTGCAGTTTGCCCTGGCACAATCATGTTTAGATGCCGTAGCTGTGGGTATGGTAAATGAGGAAGAGGTCCGCTATAACTGCGCCTTGTTTGCCGGTGAGGCTGTTTCTCCACAGTGGGCAGAGCAACTGCGGCGTAAAAATCGCCGCTTAGTTATACAAGAGTGGTGTGTTGGCTGCGGCAGGTGTGTAGAGTATTGTCCGCAGCAGGCACTGCGCCTGGAAAACGGACGAGCAGTGGTGGACAGTAGTGCTTGTCTGCTGTGCGGCTACTGCGGCGCACACTGCCCTGATTTTTGTCTCAAAATCTATTAGTTATGAGGTAAAAGATGCGTATCCTGGGACTTGATGTAGGCGACCGTACCATCGGGGTGGCGGTTAGTGATGCCCTGGGCTGGACCGCCCAGGGTGTGGAAGTCATACGACGCCGTGACTGGGAAAGTGATGTCCGGCGCCTGCGGGAGATCTGTGCTGAATATGAAATCAGTCTGATTGTGGTAGGTTATCCGAAAAATATGAATGGTACCATTGGGCCGCGGGCTGAACTGTCTGCCCAATTTGCGGCACAAATTTCACAGGAGCTGGCACTGCCCGTTAAGCTGTGGGATGAAAGGTTGACAACCATGGAAGCAGAAAAAATGCTGGTTGCCGCTGACGTCAGTCGGGCAAAACGCCGGAAAGTGATTGATAAAATGGCGGCTGTTCTGCTTCTGCAGAATTATCTGGCAGCCCAGGCTGCTGCCGAAAGGGATAAAAAGCGGTAATAATGTAAAGAATATGGGCGTTTACTCAAATGAGGAAGAGGTGTATAATGTAATGACGGACAAAATGCATGAACTACCAGACGAATTGGTAACACTGGTTGACGAAGAAGGACACGAGCATGAATTTATGCTGCTGGACATCATCATGGTTAATGATCATGAGTATGCCATTATGCTTCCCGTGTCGTCGGAAGAGGAAGATGCGGCAGAGGAAGAACAAGAAGCAATAGTGTTTCGCATTGATGACAGTGATGGTGAACAGTCTTTGACGGTGGTTGAAGATGATGAGGAGTGGGAGGCTGTAGCCGCAGCCTGGGAAGAGATGGCGGTCAGGGAATTTGATGAATGGGATGACGAAGAGTAAGCAAGAAAGATCACGGAGGTTGCGCAGATGACAAAGGGGAGAGCGCGACGACTGCTGGCGGGTTTTTTGCTTGTGCTGGTCGTGGCGGTAGCTTTATTTGCCGTTCAATTGAATATTTGGCTCAAACCGGTGCCGGCGCTGGCGCAGGAGGAATCAGTGCTGGTTACCATCCCGTCAGGGGCTTCTTCGGTGCGGATTGCCAATCTGCTGGCGGAAAATAAACTGATTCGTAACGCAACTGTCTTTCGCTATTACGCTAAATTCCGCGGTATGGACCAAGGTTTGCAAGCCGGTAATTACATTTTTCGTTTCGGTATGACGATGGATGAAATCCTGCAGCAGCTGCTGGAGGGAAAGGTTTACCGGCCGACAGTTAAAGTTACTATACCGGAAGGTTACACAATTGAACAGATTGCACAACGCCTTGAAGCCGTAGGCTTAGTGGAAGCAGAAGCCTTTTTAGAGGTGGTGCGGGGTGCTGAGCCTGAATTAGGCAAAGTTGTGACCGGTCAGCGCTATGCGCTGGAAGGTTATCTATTCCCCGACACCTATGAATTTGATGTTAATGCTGCTCCGGAACAAATAGTGCAGCGGATGCAGGCACGCTTAGCAGAGATTCTGACGCCCGAACGGCGTGAAAAGGCCGCTGCTTTAGGTCTGGACATTCATGAACTGCTGACGCTGGCTTCTTTGGTGGAGCGGGAAGTACAGTCACCTGCTGAACGTGATATGGTTGCCGGGGTGATCTTTAACCGCCTGAAGAAAGGAATGCCTTTACAGTTCTGCTCTTCAGTGCTTTATGCTTTAGGTGAACATAAAACAGAAGTTTCCATTGCAGATACTAAAGTGGATTCGCCCTACAACACCTATAAATATCCGGGACTGCCGCCCGGACCGGTGGCTTCCCCCGGTAAATCAGCCATCGATGCCGTTTTGAACCCTGCAGATACAGACTATCTTTATTTTGTAGTTAAAGGTGACGGTAGTGGGGAACACTACTTTGGCCGTACTTTAGCAGAACATGAGGCCAATATTGCCAAGTCGCAACAAAATGAAAAGAAACGTAAGTAGGCGTTACTATGCAGAAACCAGAATTACTTGCTCCGGCAGGAGATTTGGAAAAACTTAAAATGGCCGTGCTTTATGGTGCGGACGCCGTTTATCTGGCCGGCAAAAGTTTCGGCATGCGAGCTTTTGCCGGTAACTTTACAGAAGACCAGATGCGTGAAGGAATTGCCTTTGCCCACCAACATGGTGTCAAGGTTTATGTTACCGTCAATATCTTTGCCTATAACGAAGATCTTGCTGAATTACCGTCCTATTTAAGGCAGCTGGAAGCCCTTCATGTTGATGCCCTGATTGTTGCTGATCCGGGTGTGCTGGCTCTGGCAAAGGAAACAGTGCCTAATATGCCCTGTCATTTAAGCACACAGGCCAACACTACCAACTGGCGCAGTGCCAGGTTTTGGGAGGAGGCAGGCGTTGACCGTGTAATACTGGCACGAGAGCTAACACTGGCGCAAATAAAGGAGATCAGCCGGCGCACCTCTTTAGAGCTGGAGGTTTTTGTCCACGGCGCTATGTGCTGGGCATATTCCGGCCGCTGCTACTTAAGCCAGCACCTGGCAGGGCGTCATGCCAATCGTGGTGAATGCGCACAGGCCTGCCGCTGGAGGTATCATTTAGTTGAAGAACGGCAGCCGGGCGAATATATGCCCATTGAAGAAGATGAGCGCGGTATCTACATTTTGAATGCCCGTGATCTTTGCCTGCTGGACCACCTGGGTGAGTTAGCGCAGGCCGGAGTCCACAGTTTTAAAATTGAAGGACGCATGAAAAGCGTCCATTATGTGGCCACAGTCACGCGGGTCTATCGTCAGGCCATAGACGCATATCAGGCTGATCCGGAAAACTATACAGTTGATCCGGCCTGGCACGAAGAACTGCATAAAATTAGTCACCGGCCTTATACTACCGGCTTTTTCGACGGTAATCCCGGTGCTGCCGGTCAGGTTTTTGACAGCTCTGCCCAGGTTGCCAGCCATGAATTTGTCGGTGTAGTACGTGCCTATGACGAAGCTGCCGGACGGGCGGTGGTCGAAATGCGCAATCGTTTTGCCGCAGGTGAAACCTTGGAGGTGGTGGGACCCCATACACCCAGCCGCCGGTTCACTGTCAGTGACCTGAAAAACAGTGCAAACGAACCGATAGCCGAGGCAATCCTCGTCCAGGAGCATGTTTCCTTCGCCATCCCCTTCTCCGTAGAAGAATATTCACTCCTACGACGCAAAAAACCGTGACAGGGGACGGTTCCTTGTCACGCTTTCTCACCTCCTTTTTCACCTTAATCGCAAATCTTTCTCCTGGTATGGCTGATACAGCCATACTTTTTTATTTTTATTTAATTCTTAGCTGATCAATAACAAGCTGTCAGAGGTTTGGCAGGAGCAGCCCTGTCATTTCGTTTTCAACCATTATTTGCTTTAGGATGTTCCAATACTGTGAAGATATCGTGGAAACGAAACAGCTTCCTGAGCTGCAGTTTCACAATTTCAGTTTGTGACAAGGAACCGTCCCCTGTCACACTGTCACAGGTATAAAATTACCCCCGCTGAGGCAGACTAAAGTGTTAAGTCTGTTAGGGGGGGTTTTGATGCGCCGCACAGCAAGACAAAAAAGAATAGTGGCGATGATTGGCTTTTGCTGTTTGCTTGTTAGTGCGCTTATCGGTCGCCTTTTTTATTTGCAGATTATTAAGGGACGCAGTTATGCCGAACGGGCCGCAGCACAGCGTTCAGCGGCTTATGTATACGATTCGGGGCGCGGTCAAATTCTGGACCGTAATTATCAATCATTACATGCCGTGAAAGAAAAAGTCGGCGGCAGCCTGCAGGCTGCTTTGGTGCCCTATAATATTCCGCCGGAGATGCTGACAGCACTGGACATAGAAGAGGAGATTCGCTACCACAAGGGCTCCTTAGCTTCACATGTTACCGGCTATATTAAAAAACCACGTAATCCGATGCAGCCGCAGGACGGGCTGGCCGGTTTAGAACGTGCTTTTAATAACGAGCTCTGGGGTACCCCTTCCGCCGTAGGTGTAATAATTGACGCAAAAAAAAGGATGATTTCCGGTTTAGGGGTTAACGAGTGGCGCTATGAGCACTTTCGCCGTCCTTACCATCTAGTGACGACTATTGACCGTCAGCTGCAGAGCATAGTGGAAACAGTTGGCAGCAGCCTGATTGATAAAGGGGCGGTAGTTTTATTGGACCCTAAAAGCGGAGATATTGTGACTATGGCTTCCATCCCGCGGTTGTTGGTGGAAGAATTGTATAACGGTGCCAGTCAAGAAGCCTTGCAGGCAATGGAAGAAGGTAATGCCTACCTTAATCGTGCTTTGATGCAGTATCCTACCGGGTCGGTTTTTAAGGTTTTGCTGGCCGCCGCGGCGCTGGAAGAGCGGCTGCCGGAACCGGAAGGCCAGTTTATTTGTGATGGCAGTTATGAAATCGGGAATCGGGCCATTAGCTGCTACAACGGTACCAGCCATGGTGTAGTTGATCTCCATGAAGCTTTGGCTGTTTCCTGTAATGGCTACTTTGTTAATTTGGCTGAACGTTTGGGGACAGAAAAAGTTCTGGCCATGGCGCGCCGCTTCAAATTAGGGCAGAAGACAGGTGTTCCCCTGGGTGGTGAGATGCCGGGTAAAATACCCAGCGCCGCGGAGCTTCCCTATCGCGGTGATTTGGCTAATACTGCCATCGGGCAAGGCCTGGTTGCAGCCACGCCACTGCAGTTAGCACGAATGATGGCCATTATAGTTAATGACGGCCGTGATATTTACCCGCGGCTGGTTTCCAAAATTATCGATAAGAACAGTAATATCGTGAAAAATTATCCTCTGCAGCTGGGAAACAGGGTAATTTCACCCCTTGTTGCCCGCCAGCTAAAACAAATGTTAACTACTGTTGTCAGCAGTGGATCTGCAAGCAGTGCTGCCAGTCGGCTATATCAGGCTGCAGGTAAATCAGGTACAGCCGAAACAAGTAAGAGAGGTATCAGCCATTCCTGGTTTGCCGGTTATGTTAGCCTTGAGAATCGTACTTTGGTGGCAGTAGTGTTCCTGGAAGAGTGGCAGCCGCAAAAACCTACTGCTTCTTCGATCTTCAAACAGATTATGGAAGCAGTTGCAGCTGCCCAAAGCTAAAGCTTGACTTTTACAGCTGTTTATGAGTAGAATTTTAACTAGCTGCTTGTCGTGAAGAAATAGACAGAATATTTAGCAAAGACTGGGAGGTCGAATATGGTTTCAGAAAAAGAAATGGGTGAAGGCAATGTTTTGCAGCTAATTATTAGCTTTTCAGGTCCGGCCATTACGGCGATGTTAGTAACCTCGATCTATAATATAGTAGATCGTATTTATATTGGTCGCGGTGTTGGATCGTTAGGAATTGCAGGTATTGCCATCGGTCATCCTTTAATGATGATTAAAGGTGCCACGGCGATGCTGGTTGCCATTGGTTCCTCGGCGCTGATTTCCATCAGCCTGGGACAAAAGAAAAAAGAGGAAGCAGAAAAACTACTGGGGCATGGCTTCACCCTGCTGGTTGTCTTTGCCGTTATTTCTTCTGCTTTAAGTTTAGCTTTTTTGACACCGCTCATGCGCCTTTTTGGTGCCAGCGACAATGTACTGCCTTATGCCGTTGATTATATGAGGATCATCTTAATAGGTAATGTCTTTCAAATGATTGGCCATGGCGCCAATAACTTTATTCGGGCAGAAGGCAGTCCGCGTACAGCCATGTTATCTTCCCTCATTGGCGCAGTTACTAATATCGTGCTTGATCCAATTTTTATTTTTCTTCTCAAGATGGGTGTTGCAGGCGCAGCCTTGGCCACCATTATTTCTCAGGCAGCTTCAGCCGCCTGGGTACTGCATTACTATCTGAGCGGGAAAAGCTACCTCAAGATTCGTAAAGTCAACCTGCGTCCTGAGCTGCCGCTTTCCTTAAAGTTGATGTCCCTGGGTACTTCTTCCTTTGTCCGACAGGTGTCAAACAGTATGTCAGTAGTTTTATTGAATAACAGTCTGCAGTACTATGGCGGTGATTTGGCTGTTTCTGCCATGGGGATTATTTTTAGCGTCCGCACCCTGCAGTTGATGCCTGTTTTAGGCATTAGCCAGGGTGTACAGCCCATTATCGGTTATAATTGTGGCGCGAAACAGTGGGGGCGGGTCAGACAAGCATTTACTTTAGCAAATGTACTGGCTGCCGTAGTGACTGTGCTTAACTTTATAGCCATTATGCTTTTTCCCGAGTTCTTTTTCCGCCTTTTCACCTCTGATGCTGATCTGATAGCAGTAGGAGTAGCCGGGATAAGACGCTATATGCTGTTCTTACCGATTTTAGGTTATCAGATATTGGGCGCTAACTATTTTCAGGCCGTTGGCAAACCTAAAAAAGCAATTTTCCTTAACCTCAGCCGTCAGGCTATCTTTCTGATACCGGCCTTACTGCTTCTGCCCCGCTGCTTCGGTTTAACGGGCACCTGGTCAGCGCAGCCGGCAGCCGATGCTTTATCCGTGATGGTTACTACATTCTTTGTCTGGCGTGAAATGCGCCGCCTCATACAGCTGGAACGCCAACCTCAACAATTGCTTTGACCGCTAAATAAACAAAGCTTAGCTGTCACAATTCCTCCACCGGGTGCATACACTACAATAGTGACATCTTGGTGGAGGTGTTTTTTTGATTCCAATCATCACCCTGGTGGCGGCTGTGGTCCGGGAAATCACCCTGCTTGTTTCCTACTTAAACAACAATTCTTTCCCCCGCCCCCTAACTCCGGAGCAGGAGCAGTATTATTTGGAGCGCCTGGCTGAAGGTGATCCCGAAGCCCGCAGTGTCCTGATTGAACGGAATCTGCGCCTGGTTGCGCACGTAATAAAAAAATATGAAAATACCGGTGAAGACCAGGAAGACCTGATCTCCATCGGTACTGTCGGACTAATTAAAGCCATTGATTCTTATAAGCTCAATAAGGGTACCCGTTTAGCCACTTACGCAGCCCGCTGTATTGAAAATGATGTCTCAATGTCAATAGGGTAGCGGGAATTATTGTAAATTACCCTTGCCTTATAAACTAGTAATTTTCAAATGTGTAAAGCGCCATTGGGCGTTTTTTTCTTTGTCCTAATAATGTTCATTGGAGGGCTGACTAGTGAGAAATTCTTATGATGCAGCAGATGTTTCTTGTTTGATGGATAACACGATTATCTTGGAAAGCGACTGGGCTTTTAGCTTATCTGCTTGCTAGACGGGGTCAGGATATCCGTATCAGTGACTTAGTGCAGGTAAAAAAAGATGGAAGGGATTCAGTTTGTAGTGCTCTTAAAGAGCTTGAGGAAGCAGGATGCATAATTCGCAGACAGGTAATTGATAAAAAGGGGCGTTTTGACGGAGTAGAATACAATTTTGTCAACAGGACTGAATAGCTTAAGGGGTGGGATTTGTGAGTAAACTCTTATTTAATGAACAGCCGTTAGTTAAACTGCCAGAATTAGCCTGTAAAATTGGATTAAACGAAGCGGTAATTCTTCAACAGTTAAATTACTGGATCATGAAAAGCAATAATATTCATGATGGAAAACGTTGGGTATACAATACATATAGTGGCTGGCAAAAGCAATTCCCTTGGTGGAGCTTAAGTACAATAAAACGTTCTTTAAAAAAACTAAAAACAATGGGACTCATTATTACTGCAAATTATAATCAATTACCTCAAGACAGAACAGTTTGCCAAAAGTATTACTAAAGGGGTTGTCCCTCCGGTAGTTAGAGAACTTCAAAAACATCATGTTACCGGCTCTGTTTTGTTCGGCGGTAACAAGCTCAATATGGTGCAATCTGTGGCGGGTTAACTGAAGTAGTGGCTTTGTAAGCTTTGCTGGTGAGAATATGGTTCAAGCCGTCCGAAGCGAATCCGTTCGGCAATAAGCCAAGAATCAAAATGATCCGTTTTGGGCCGTTTAGGGAACGTTTTTTGAAGCCAGCCACTAAGGCAGGGTTAACCTCGTAAACAAACCAGCCGTGGCTAATCCCTCCGGTGGATATCAAAAAATACCGTAAATGTGCGCCATAAACGGATGTAGCTTCAAACCCGACGTGAACATTTTTCGTTTCAAATGCGGATATAACATCAAAGATTTCATTAGCTCCGTCAAAATCATAAGTGCTTTTGCAGGTTTTTTATGAGCTTGGTATTACCCGGTACTGTGGGGTTATACGTTTTATGCCATAAAGGGGATTCAAGTCCTGCGGAATCGTGCTTTTTAGGTATTACCATCAAGGATGGAAAGTAGGCAAAAGGGAGGTTGTATGAACTATGAGTAACCTAGTAATGTTTGCCAACAAGAAAGAGGTGGCTTAACGGGGGGTACAGGGGCATACTCTGTACAAAACAACAAATCCATATTTTCTATTGTTAGCGTATATTTCGAACTGTATCTGTGTGATTATTTCAGAATCATGCAATTATTAAGATAACTTAATATGTTCGACAAAACACTATTATATTCAACAAAGGGAATTGAAGTGCGTTAACGAAAGGATCAGATAAAGTGCTTATATGACGATAATGTGGCTATAGTAGAAATTACGTTACTTCTGCCATATGATAACATTGGCAACAATCCCGATTGAAATATGCTAATTTTATAATCTTTGCCAGAAACCTGCCTGTCGTTATCTTTCATTATCGCAACCAAGCAGTTTCTTGCAAGCGAAAATGTTGTTCTTTTCTATGAAAGTAGGTGATTCCAGTGATCTAGGTAATACAAGAATCGGCAACAGAAAGATACGCGAGTGTATGATACTAAATTTAGTAGGTGAGAGTAATGAAACGAATTAAAAGGCTAATCAGTATCTTTATAACTACTATGATATTTTTATCAGCTTTCATTACCCCAGCATCAGCTGCAAATCCAGCTGATATTGGTGCATACGCAAAAGGGCTAACAGAAACTGTGAAAATTGAAAATGTGAATTACACGTTTCACTATTTTTATGATGTAGATGGAAACAGGGCGATCGAAATTACGGAAGAAGACAGCAACGTTTCAGATGTAATAGTATACAACGAGTCAGCGCAAACAATATATTTGAACGATGACATTCTGGCAACATTAGAAGAGTTAGATACTATAGAAACTATAGTCGAAACAAATAATAATTTTATGAATAGATCTCTTGAATGGGAGAGCCTAGGGTCATACTCAAATAGAATTACTTGGGCTCAAGGGGTTGCAGTAGCTGTACTTGCAGGTTTAATAGCAGTTTACTTAGCCTGCACTGGTGGTGCGGTACTAGCTATAATGGGTTGGACCACACTGAGTGGTCTTGCTTATGCTGCTACTGGAGGGACCATTGCCGGAACGCTTTATAGAAGGATCATAGCGGGTCAGCATTATTTTAGGGATATTTGGACGTTTACTGCAAATACTGGAGACAAATATGGACCATTTACTACTTATTATCCCTAATAGACTTATATGAACCAATTTTTCTGAGGTGAGAAAATTGTCAATGCAAATGAAAGCCAAAACAATAATATTCTTGATATGGTCGATAATTGTAGTCACGCTATTGGTTTTCGCAGTTACTGTAGGAAACAGAAATATTGAAACAAGGCCAATTCTCTCCTCTCTCCTAAGAATATGGATTTGCGCTTCGCCAATCGTTATGATGGTTTTGGAGATTCTTGGAGAAGGCAAAGAGAAAGCTTTTCGTCTAGCAATGTATGGGATACTCTTTGTATTTAACTTGTGGATCCTCTTTATTTCCCCATTGTGGTAGGAATTGCGAGAATTAATCAAACATGTTCGGAGAGTGCTTTGTATCCTATAGTCCCGACAAGGAGCTATAAACTTACACAAAGTGTTTTTACATCTAACTGACAAGATAGTATCGCTCTTTTCAGAGGGGTACTATCTTTTTTGCGTATTTCTCTACTTGACGATTGAACTGATGGAGGACAAAAATTTATCAAGCGTTCCCAAAGCTAGGGCGGAGAGGTTTTAAACTTGCCGTACTTTTCGTAACTTTAGGGTTGCATGGAGTCAACACCATTTAGCTTTTTTCCAGGGACGAAATCTACTGATAACTTGGCATGCTGTTCGACAATCATAATTGTGTGTCAACTAAGCGGTCACCTTTAGAAACGGTAGACTTGAGCACTGCCGAACCTATGTCGTGTTCCGCTAGGACTTGTTGAAGCCTAGTGTCTGCAGCATAGGCACTGGTGAAATGTTAAGAGTAATAATGGGAATTGTGCCTAGTGGCCTACAAAACTACCGGAGAACATTCTGGTAGCAGCCGAAAGGTTAAAGCATAAAAATAAAATCGAAAACCAGAATGCGCTGACGCTTATAGAGCGATACCGACGGAAGAACGACTTAATTTATGCAGACCCTCCTTATGCCCAAAGCACCAGGGGGAAAAGAATTTATGCACACGAAATGACCGATAATGATCACGTAAAACTTTTAAACATATTAAACGAACATCCAGGTCCGGTTATTCTTTCTGGATATGGTTGTGGCCTTTATGATAACCGACTATTACATCGGATGAAGGTTGCACGTAATGCACGAGTAGAAAGCGGACAAGTTAAGGTAGAAATCCTGTGGATTAACTCAATAGCAGAAAAGCAAATTGGAAGACGACTGTTTGATGGATTGATTTAACATGTTTGTATTGCCGTGATTGTGTTTCTCATTCTCGCTTGGGGGGGGAATGGAATTTAGTCGGGATACAGAAGGATTGGCATATTATGTGTCGAAAAGAATACAGCGGAGGTGTAGGATGGATAACGAAAATCAAATCTTTGAGCTTATGACCAAAATGTATGCTGAAATGCAGAAGGGTTTGAGTGATGTTCGGACTGAAATGCAGAAAGGCTTAAGTGATGTCCGGGCTGAAATGCAGAGAGGCTTAAGTGATGTCCGGGCTGAAATGCAGAAAGGCTTTAAGGAAGTCAATGATGAGATTCAATTTGTAAAAGGTACTGTCGTTAAGATTGAAACGGAGCATGGGCATAAGTTAGGGGCTTTATTTGATGGATATAAGCTTAATGCAGAAAAGCTAGATCGCATAGAAAGGAAACAAAAAATACAGGATGAAAAAATTGACATCATTGAGAGAGTTGTTACAAAACATGATGTGCTTATAAAAAACATTAGATAGGGCTTTTATTAAAATAACGGGTATGATGTTCGACCTGCAGAATGCTTATTTGAGAGTGTTCATGCAGGTTTTTTGTATGAAAAAATAAATGATAAAGCTTCTTTACGTGAATGCACTGTACGCAAATTGTGTTTCAAGGCTGGGTCGGTGATATTTTTTCTCATTCCCGCCGCCAGGATGAAAAATACATTTTTGCTTGAGTTGCTGTATTTATTTCTTGTGTGGTTGCTTAGAAAAATGGATCGCAGTCGGGGTATTGCAGGTACGAAAATGGTAATACCATTTCGCCTGTTTTTCTAGTGCAGGATAAGGGAGGCGCACATATTGCTGGCAGTGCCAGCAAA
>LSQX01220618.1_pt1 | contig 12318 bp, 7 predicted proteins | sample 654561 | NCBI WGS metagenome assembly LSQX01 (sample SAMN04489861, study PRJNA283612) | anaerobic digester metagenome | isolation source: 4 biogas reactors fed with cattle manure at either 37C or 55C with and... | place: Denmark: Kongens Lyngby | collected 2014 | reverse complement strand
ACCAAACTATGCCGATATTTTTCCGGGATTAAAAATCCCTAAGACGCACCCTCAAAGGGAGGGGAGTTTTGTGAGAAAAAGAGCCTTATCACTATTGCTTTGCGTGATGATGGTATTACATTTCATGCCCGTGGCCTTGTTAAGCGCAGATGATCTTCATGTTGTGTACTCCATGACCGAAGACAACGAAATCCAGGGCAAAGAAATCAGTTCCACATTTGAGGGAACCATATGGTTGGAGCGATGCGGTTCACCAACACTGACCATTATTGACAACGGTGGGTATAAGGCTATCAGTGTTACCGACCGGACAGAGGATTGGCACTGCATCGATTTAAAGAACCTGATATCACTTTCTGATGGGTTCGAGTACACCATCATGGTGACAGGTATATCCGCTGTCGGTGCGAAAATGAAGTTATCTCAGCCCGAAAGCCCATATGCGACGCATACCTTTCAAAATGTAGGTGACGATGGCACTTTCTCGCTTGAGAAAAAGTTCACCTATGCCGAACTGCAGACCGAGAAGAAAGTTCGTATCCAGTCGGAGGGAACGACAGGAGATTTCACAATTTACAATATTGTCATTACTGCGGCTGCAGACGATGGTAATCATGAACACGATGGAATAGCAATTGACGATGTTGACATTACCTTCGACCTGGCAGATTTGGATGAATGGGGCGAAAACTTCTGCGCGACCAATGCGGACAATGTGGAAATTCAATGGGTTTCAGACTTTGGCAAAGCGGATAACTTTTCGCTTAAGGGTACCCATCTTCCCACTTCCTCTGATTATACCGGTGCATTAAACGCAATCCGGCTGACCTTTGATGAGCCATTGGCTAAAAACGCGATTTACACAGTATCATACAGTGTTTATGTTCCATATGAGGGGAATGTGGGCAAAGAAACCCTTACCGGCCCGGGCATCGTACTGAACAACGATTATGCAGGTTCTACCGGTGTTTCTAAATTTCCGGCCGATTTCGGAACCATTGATATCGGAACCTGGAAGGATGTAATTGTGATCACTCCGGCAACCGGTTTAAACGATACCCTGAAGAGCATCGATTTCCGTTTCGTAGTAAATGAAGCGCAAAATCATCCCGATGTATGGTACATTGACAATATCAGTATCAGCCAGCAAATCATCGATGCTGATAATAACAAGCCGGATTTCAAAGACTATCAGGCATTGAAGGATGTTTATAAAGACTATTTCCTGATCGGAACAACCTCGGGTAATCACCGGATGTCCGGTGACAAGCTTGATATCATCAAATACCACTTCAACGCCTTCACACCCGAGAACGAAATGAAGCCATCCAGCGTTCAAAAAGACAAGGGCACCTTTACATTTAATGATCTCGATGAACAGTTTGCCAAGGTATCTGGCCTGCAACTGATCGGCCACACCTTAGCCTGGCACTCCCAGTCGCCCTCGTGGATGTGGGGTACTCCAACTCCTCTTTCAAGCGAGGAGGCCAAAGCCAATATGGGTGCTCATATCGAAAGTGTCATGAATAAATATGGCGCGGACCTATACAGCATTGATGTTGTCAACGAGGCGATGGCAGATGGCAGAAACAATGACGACTGGCGCCTGAATCTGCGAGACAGTGAAGGCTGGTACCTGGCATTGGGCTGGGAGTGGGTTGAGTATGCCTTCCTGAAAACTTCAGAGATTGTCGACGCCAATGGTTGGGACTGCAAGCTCTACTACAATGACTATAATCTTGATCAGACATACAAGGCCAGAGCTGTTTATAATATGGTGAAGGATATCAACGAACGTTACGAAGGGGTACGTCCCAACGGTAAACCATTGATCGAAGGGATCGGTATGCAGGGACATTATAACCAGAGTACCAACCCAGCCAGTGTTGAGAAATCAATAGACCTTTTTTCGACGCTGCCCGGTGTTGCGATCAGCATCACCGAGCTTGATATTACATACTCCAATACCGGCGGCCTGACCGATCAGCAGCTTAAAAGCCAGGCTCTTAAGTACGCTCAACTTTTTGACATTTTCATGAGGAACGCTGCAGGTCCAGCAAACAGCGGTGATGGCCGTATTGAGCGTATTACCTTCTGGGGCACCAACGACGGAGACAGCTGGCGCGGCAATGGTTATCCACTGCTATTCGACAGAAACCTCCGAGCAAAGGAAGCCTTTTTGGCCCTCTTGGATCCTGTGGATTATCTGTCCAATGCAGATCCGCCGCAAGAGATTCCGAAAGCCAAGTCTGTCTTTGGCACGGCTGAATTGGGTGTGAACGATTCTATCTGGCAAAAGGCCAATGTGATCCATGTCGACAAGAAACCGACGAATCAGGCAGAAGCCGCTGGTGCGACTGCTATTGTGAAGACTTTGTGGGATACAAATTATTTCTACGTTCGTGCCGAAGTCAACGATGCCAGTCTCCATGCAATCAGCGTCAACCCGTGGGAGCAGGATTCTGTTGAGATCTTTTTCAGCGAAACCGGTCACCGTGAAGTAGAATATAAAGACGGAGATGGCCAATACCGCGTCAGCTATGAAGGCAATGAATCTTTTAGATCTGCTGAAATGGGTGAAGGTTTCAGTTCCCATGCTGAAGTTACAGATACCGGCTACATTGTCGAGATGAAGATTCCCCTCCGTGTCATTAAGCCGAATCACGGCGATGCCGTCACCTTCGATGTGCAGATTAACGATGTCAGCGGAGGAGCTGACACCCGCAGGCTTACAGTGTGGAGCGATTTAGAGGCTACTGGCTATAACACAACCGAGCGATGGGGGGATCTGTACCTGACCAGAAACATTGATGGTATTCAAGTATACGACACAGGGAAAGGGGACGAATGGTCCGGTGCAAACATTATTCTGGGAAATGATGCTGGCAAATGGCCATGGTCGACTTCGGGAGCTGATGGTAAGGTGGCTTTCACTGCTGAAAAAGAAGCAACATACCGGATCACCGTCAACTATACTGCGTTGGGGACGAATGCCATAAGGTTACGTTGGATCAAAGATGCAACAAATGGTGGATACACAGTCCAAGACAGCAATGCAGTGGGCGATTCTCCCTCTCTTGATCCCAGTCAGGTTGCTACCAGTATCCCTGTCTACTTTAACAAAGGCATGTCAGCCAATAACACGTACACGCTGATCACCGAAATCAAGCTTGATGGTTCGCAGCCCGCTGAAGGCCTGATCGGTAACATTGCCATCCGTGGGGGAGCAGGCGGAAACGACTTCACCATTAACAGGATCCAGGTAGAGAAGATTGGAGAAGATGGAACACCGGATACGCTTCTTGTTAATTGGCCGGATGAAATTAAAGAGCCAATAACTTATACCGCAACGGCCAATGGTGCTGCAAGAACGGCTACCTCCTCTTCAATTGCTTTAATTTTTGACAAACCGGTGCCTGGTTTGACGGCAGAAGATATAATCATCACAGCTGCTACCGCCAATGTGGAAAAGGGTGATTTGAGCAAAGCAGCACTGGATGATGACACCCAATACAACCTCACTATTAGAAGGGTTACACGGGAAGGCACCATCAACCTAAGGGTTATCAAAGATGGCGTGGACGATACTGTTAAGACCATCACGGTTCATAAGAAGTCTGCATCTGACAGCTCAAATAACCAGGTAAAGCCTACGTCCAAGCCAACCGCGACGCCCACGCCTTTGGTGTTGGAGAGTCATGTGCCTACCGGCGCAGATCCTCCCGCAAATATCAGCAACATGCCTGTTGAGGGCGTCATCGTGGAGACACCGAAAGAAGCCCTTGACTATGCGGAAAAGGCCTTTGCAAAAAACGCAAGTGTTGTTAAGGTTTCGCAGCCCATTACAGTCGCCACACCACCAAAAGAGAATGTTGGACTTACCCCTGTAAGCATAGCTTTGCCAGCGGATATCGAATTCACTGCGATTGTATCACCGAATGCAGACGGTTCGTTTACTTCAGTGCCCGTATATACAGACAAGAATGGAATGGTTTATGTATTGATCGATGAAACAAAGACATTAATCCCTGTAACCATCAGCGGTGTTTTCAGTGATGTGTCAGAAGACCAATGGTTTGCCGGGTTCGTTCGTGCTGCAGCCGAGGCAGGGATTATTTTCGGATATGGCGATCATACATTCGTGCCCAATGATACGACAACAAACCAACAGACGGTAACGATGCTGATGCGTTCGGTTGGTTTTGGCATCGAGTACAGCAATGCTTTACAGACAGCGGCGGAAAAAGGCATCGCTTTTGCTTCAGAGTTGGTTAACGATGGAATCACATCGCGAACAGATACCGCAGTCCTTATAAAGGATATTCTGATGTTGGCGGGTGTTGATGTGTCATGTGCAGAAAGTGAAATTGATGAGCTGCTTGCATCGTTTAACGATATAAGCAGTCTTAGTGAAGAAGAAAGGCTTTCCTTTGCCGTCGCAGTCAAGTATGGTATCCTGAAAGGAACTTATGTAGGCGAGGATTATAGTAAAATGAGCCCGGATATACTGTTAACACGTGCACAAATCGCCACGATTTCCGTGCGTTTGGTTGAATTCCTTACAAGCAACTAGCTGATAGAGGGCATAACAGCCTGCTCCCTTTTTATGCGGGGGCAGGCTGTTATATTGTGTGCCAACTGCTTTATTCGTACATAACGGGTTACTTTTTTTCCGGCTTTGTTGCGTTTGTTTCCCGCTCGTCATTTCCTGTAATCGGTACGGCATTGGCAGGAGTATCATCCTGGGTGTTTAAATCTTCTGTTATCGGGTGGATCGAAGAGAGGGATAGGATCACTTCTTTTGGATTGTTTTCAAGGAGGAGGTTATCTGGAATCATCAAGTCTCCTACCGTGAAACGCTCTCCGATCTGCATATCCGATACATTGATTTCAATATATTCAGGAATTTCAGAGGGTAGCCCCCTTACTTTGATATATTCCATCTGCTGGTTCATAACACCATCCCGTTCGGCTTTTTTTCTCCCAACGATCCGTATGGGAACCTGTGCTTCACGTTCCTGGTCCATGGTTATCCGCTGCAGATCAACATGCAGGTACTCTTTTTTCAGAGGATCAACCTGCACATCACGAATTACTGCCTGCATGTCCTGATGGTTCAGATTTACACTGTAAACGGTATTCAGCCCATGATGCCGTACATTGTCACGAAAAACCGTTTGTTTAATCTGGATTGGTGTAGGGTCCATACCCTGACCATAAACGATACCGGGAATATAACCGCTGTCCCTTGTTTGATGCAGATTCCCGGAAACATCTCTTGTCTCCAAATCCAAAGGAATATAATCCATCGTTCAATACCTCCTGTAAGTTTTGTTCATTTAAGCTTTGTTCATAAAGCCGTCAGTTGATTTCCAAACTGTAATATCAAATGAAAGGCGTTCACTTTCCATAAAAAGTATTGCCAAATTGAAGGATTTTAATCAATTCAATGGCAGAATGGCTTTGAAGTTTGTTTCACTTCGTCATTGAAATCCACTCAGCTGAACTATACAACTCTTGCAAATGAAGCGTAGTTTCCGATACTACATCTCAAGTTTATTGGGTGTGAAGAGTAAAACTTGGTTCGGAGGGGAGCAGGGTTTCGATACAATCGCTTGACAAATGGGAATTGACAAGTATAATGAAAGTATACCGACCCCTCCAGGGGTGGGGTACATTGATGAATTATGTTGCAGAAGAATACATCAATCGGCCAACAGGTTAACGGTGTTTCGTGTCCGGTACGAAAGGTTGTATTATACACATGGATTTTAGCGTACCGGATATACATCAGGCGTGGAATACGTCTGAAAGGTTATATTATACACATGGATTCATTAACGATGGAGGTGCAAAGTTGAATAAATCGGATAAAGAACAGGTGTTAAATCTTCTGAAGACATCCAAGGGCCAGATTAAAGGAATTATTAAGATGATAGAGGATGAAAGATATTGTGTGGATGTATCCAAACAAATTCTTTCTGTTCAAGCCTTACTGAAAAAAACGAACCTGAAGATAATTGATCAGCATATACGAAATTGTGTGAAGCAGGCGTTTACAGAAGGCCACGGTGAAGAAAAGGTTGATGAGATCATACAGCTTATCGATAAATACGCCAAATAGAGGGGGTTCACTTTATATGTAGTGCGAGCACTTGATAAAGGCTATGGACCCGGCGATAAGGGAGGCATAAACGATGAAGAAAGAAATATTGAATATAACAGGAATGACCTGTGCGTCTTGCGCGAATGTGGTAGAACGGCATGTTGGCAAGATTGAAGGTGTAGCTTCGGCCACCGTCAATTTAGCTGCTGAAAAACTGAATGTGGAATTTGATGAAACCAGAACGAATATGGGAAATATCATAGAGGCTGTTACCAAAGCAGGTTTTGGTGTAGAGCCCAAACAAAGCGATAACAGACGTGAGGTTGTCATCCCCATTTCAGGGATGACCTGTGCTTCCTGTGCGAGGGCGGTAGAAAAAGCAATTCAAAAGCTTCCAGGAACGATAGAGGTTACTGTTAACCTGGCTTCCGAAAAGGCAAGGATAGTTTATAACCCTGATGAAACAAGGATATCTGCATTGAAGCAGGTTATTGAAAAAGCGGGATACAAGGCACTTGAAATCGAGACAGAAGAACAGGTAGACAAGGAACGGGAGCGGCGGGAAAAGGAAAGGAAGTCATTATGGAGTCGGTTTTTGATTGCATTGTTCTTTACAGTGCCGCTGTTTTATATTGCCATGGGGCACATGCTGGGTCTTCCAATACCGGACATCCTTGTACCCGAAAAGTTTCCGTTGAACTTTGCTCTTGCTCAGCTGATACTGGTCATACCGGTTATGCTTTCCGGCCATAGATTTTATACGGTGGGGTTTGGCAGGTTGTTCAGAAGAGAGCCCAACATGGATTCACTGATAGCAATTGGAACCAGTGCTGCCTTTCTTTACGGGTTATATGCGATTTTTCGAATCTTCAATGGAGATATGGAATATGCGCACGAGCTGTATTTTGAATCGGCAGGGGTGATCATCACGCTCATTATGCTGGGCAAATACCTGGAAGGTGTCACGAAAGGGAAAACTTCAGAGGCGATTAAAAAGCTAATGGGCCTTTCTCCCAAAACCGCAACAGTTATTCAGAACGGGCAGGAAATGACCATACCTATCGATGAAGTGGAGGTTGGTGATATTCTTCTTGTCAGACCAGGAGAGAAAATCCCGGTTGACGGTGAAGTAGTTGATGGCAGAACTTCTGTTGATGAATCGATGCTTACCGGGGAGAGCATTCCGGTTGAAAAGATCAAGGGAAGCAGGGTTGTCGGCGCAAGCATCAACAAAAATGGCACGATACAATTTCAAGCTACGAAAGTAGGAAGAGATACGGCGCTTGCACAAATCATCCGGCTTGTTGAAGATGCGCAGGGAACAAAGGCACCAATTGCAAAAATGGCAGACATCATTTCGGGTTATTTTGTCCCAGCGGTGATCATCATTGCAATTTTGGCTTCAGTTGCCTGGTTCCTGGCCGGAAAGACTGCAATCTTTGCCCTGACCATTTTTATCTCCGTGTTGGTTATTGCATGTCCCTGTGCCCTGGGATTGGCGACACCAACCGCTATTATGGTGGGTACCGGCAAAGGGGCAGAGTACGGTGTTTTGATTAAAGGCGGAGAAGCTCTTGAAACCGCACATGAAGTCAATACAATTGTATTTGACAAAACCGGAACGATTACCGAGGGGAAACCGGTTGTAACCGATATTATCACAACCGGAAGCATTGGCCAAAACGACTTGTTGCAAATATCTGCATCGGCCGAAAGGGGATCGGAACATCCTTTAGGGGAAGCGATTGTAAACAGCGCAAAGGATAAAAACCTGGAGCTGCTTAACGCCGAAAGTTTTGAAGCGATTCCCGGACATGGCATCAAGGTTGTCGTTGGGGGAAAAGAAATACTTCTTGGCAACAAAAAGCTAATGGATGACAGAAATATCATGATCACGTTGCAAACGGATTCCGACAGATTGGCAGGAGAGGGTAAAACACCAATGTTCATCGCTATTGACAACAGCCTGGCCGGGATAATTGCCGTTGCTGATGTCATAAAGCCCGGCAGCAGAAGAGCGATTGAAATGCTTCATAATATGGGAATTAAGGTTGCTATGATTACCGGAGACAATAGAAGAACAGCGGAGGCAATCGCTGCCCAGGCAGGAATTGACATCGTACTTGCAGAGGTCCTCCCCGAGGACAAGGCAAATGAAGTGAAAAAACTTCAGGAGAATGGCGCAAAGGTCGCGATGGTCGGTGACGGCATTAACGATGCGCCGGCCTTAGCACAGGCCGACATCGGGATTGCGATCGGATCGGGCACCGATGTGGCAATGGAATCGGCGGATATTGTTCTGATGAGAGGCGACTTGATGGATGTTCTTACAGCAATACAGTTGAGTAAGAAAACCATACGAAATATAAAACAAAATCTTTTCTGGGCGTTTGCGTACAATACTGCCGGTATCCCGATTGCTGCAGGGTTGTTGTATCTTTTTGGCGGACCGCTTTTAAATCCGATGATAGCTGCGGCTTTCATGGCATTCAGCTCGGTATCGGTTTTGTCAAATGCGTTGAGACTAAAGCGCTTTAAACCGGAAAATTGACAGTTCACCTAATTGAAATGATGTGTTAGAATAAAGGGTAGCTTTTTGCAGCACATTACCTTACGCGTATTGTGTGCAACACACGTTTTTGCTTGCATAATACGCTATACTCAGAGAGCCAGGTTGCATGAGCGAGCAGCAGGCTTCAGCCTGCGACCGGCCATTTTATCAAATGCTACTTCAGTAACGGGCCAAGGCTTATGGTGCGTTCCAGTTGGTACGCAACGCTAGTGGGGTATTAATACCCGCTGCTGAAGTATCGGTTTATCCCCGCCGCCTATTCGTGTGTTTTGCCCTTACGGTAAAATACGCTTCCTCCATTTGTGGCCTTCAAGCAGACAGGAGTAATAGGACCATTTGATACAAAATGCCCTGGACGACGACTGTTATTGATGAATGAACTGCTTTGGGAGGTCAAAATGAATTTTGAAATTGTATTTAATCAAGTGCTTATCCTTCTTATTATACTAATTATTGGTGTTGTAGCCGGTAAGACAGGGGTTATTGCCGGCAGCGCCCCGAAAAAGCTCTCGGCGCTTTTATTGTATGTCACAAGCCCCATGATGGTTTTGGGTTCTTTTTTCTTCGAGTATTCAGCAGAAAAAATGCGGAATGGCTTAATGGTGCTTTTTTTCGGAGCAGCTGTTTATCTTTTTTCAATCCTGCTTTCAGGCATCATTTATAGAAAGCATGACAGCAGCATTAAGCCGATACTCCGCTTTACTGCTGTTTTTTCAAACTGTGGCTTTATGGGGCTTCCGATGATGAAGGCACTTTTCGGAGACGAAGGTGTTTTTTTAGGATCATTCTATATTGTTGCGTTTAATTTGTTCATATGGACATTTGGTCTGGCGATGTTCAGTGAAATCAAAGGACAGGAAAACAGGCGGAAGTCTTTAATGAAAGCTTTGCTCAACCCGGCTATGATTGCTGTATATGTAGGAATTGTTATATTTGTTTTTCAAATCCCCGTTCCGTCGGCGATTAAAATAGCGACAGAGTATGTGGGTGATATGACGATGCCCCTGTCCATGCTGATCATAGGTGCCTTAATCAGCACCTCAAAAATAAGTGCTCTGCTTAATGACATCAGGCCCTATTATGCTTCTGCGGTAAGGTTGATCATAGTTCCTCTTATGGTTTATGGAATTTTAAGCCTGATTGGGCTGCCCCAAATGGTGGTAGCAGTAATTGTTACTGCAGCTGCCATGCCGGTTGCAGCGAATACAACGATATTTGCTGAAATGTTTGAAAAAGATTCTGTTTTTGCATCGAAAACCGTAGCTCTATCCACCATTTTATCTATCCTCACGATTCCGCTGATCGCATCCCTTTTTTAGGTGGTTGAGACCCGCAACAGAGGGTGGTTCACGCTAAAAGCCTGGCGGCATTATCGTATAATATCATCCTCTTTTCTTTTTCGGATAGATCTAAAGCAAAAAAACGCTTAATTTCTTCTTTGTGGTTCCACATGGGGAAATCTGTACCAAAAAGAAATTTCTCTGCACCATGCTTACGGATCATTTCAACCGCCATGGAGGGTTCCAGGAAATACAGCGAGCTTGAAGTATCCAGATAAAGATTTCTTCCGATCAGGTACTCCATAGCTTGGTCCCACATCCGGTAGCCTCCAAAGTGTGCCCCAATCACCACAAGCTTCGGGAACATATCCAAAATCCTGGCGAGGCGTAGGGGGCTTGATGAATCTTGGTTTTCATCTCCCATATGTATCAGCAGCGGTAATTTGCCTTCTATTGCCCGATAAACTGGTAGCATGGAGGCATCGTCAATGAAGAAGTTCTGAAATTCAGGATGCAGCTTTATCCCGCGAAGGTTAAGAGAGATGATCCGCTGCACTTCTGTGTTCAGATCATCCAGTTGCGCATGCAGCGTACCAAAGCCAACCATATTCTCATGATTTTTAACAACATCTGCGATGAAGCTGTTAATGGCTTTAACCTGCCCTGCCCGTGTTGCGGATGAATGCACGATATATCGGTCAACGCCAATTTCACGCCCGCTTTCAATAAGCGCATCAACGGTTCCACTGCCGTGCATATCTATATGATAGTACTTTCCAATGTTAGTAACGGCATTTTGCGCTATACTTTCCGGGAATATATGGGTATGACAATCAAATATTTTATAGGTTTTATACATATCCAAGCCTCGAATTCACATTATAATTCCACGCATTATGTTACAGCCAAGTATATTCACATAAAGTGATTATCCTCTCTGGTTGCTTCAAATGCTTAGTATACTATTCGCTTTTTCACATGGAAGATCGCTCTCAATTCAATGAAACCAATCCTATGTTACCACTTTTTTCCGAAAACGTCTACAAAAAGACTCATCCTATTCTCTTTCCTGTTGTTTGGTATTTTGTTCGTCAACCGCACCAATCAATTTTACTAAAGCCGGTGCGATTGTGACAGCAATCACAATTCCCACGACGAACTGAATCAGATTCATCGGAACACTGAACACGGGCGCAATTGGGTTTCCATATAGAATGGTTTCAGCAATATAGTATCCGATGACCATACACGCGCCAGCACTCATCATGCCTATTATTGTTTGCGGACCAAACCTTGTGGCCTTTTGCTTTTTAACCAGCCATAGCATAAGGAAAAAAACAAGGATAATAAAAACCACGATTGCAGCGGATAACCGCCACTGAATGCGGGATGCCAATTGCATGATGTTCTCCGGTGTATCTTCCAGGGATTCTGCTAACTTCTCCACCGAGAAATTTGCCGCTTTTGACAGTGCGCTTTTAATGATGGCAAAAAAGACTGTCCAGATACAGAGTGCAGTGCCCGATGCTATGTAGACCTCCTTTTTGGTTTGATGCCTTATAACAATACCCATTAGAAAGGCCATCAGAGACTTGATCAGGAAAGTGGGGAGAGCCCATTGTGCATAGCCTCCCAAAATGTCCGCAAGCATTGACCCTGCGCCTGCAGCAAAGGCTCCATAAAAAGGGCCCAGCAGGATTGCAGACATAAAGACAAAACCATCACCCAAATGGATATAACCGTTCGTGGTTGGTATCTTGATAACACTTGTTGCCAAAAAAACAAGGGTTGTCATTAAACCTGTTATTATGATTTGCCTAAGCTGAATATTTTTATCGCGCATACGTGATATTCTCCTGTTCCCAAATTACCTACGACTAATAGCATGCCTGTTTTACCAGGGAATTGTCTCCATGTTTTATTATATTGTTATGCTACAATATATCACGGAACGAATCATTTTTAAAGTGACAGTTTTACTGAAATGAAAGGGGACAGCACCAGCAAACATATATATCTTTCAAGCAAATACTGGGGCATACAATTCAACAATACCCTTTTCCTATAAAAAGGATTTTTCTATACGATATCAAGGGCGAATCCAGCAAAAGCTTGAGACGCTGTCGGTTCTCCTGGCTAAAGTCAAAAGAAAAATTTACACGAATGTTTATTCAGCCTCTATTGGAATCTAGAACTTATATATTTATATTAAACCACTGTCCTTGCTCCAAGGGCAGCTACAGCGGCATTCAATTCACAATATATTAAGAACTCATTTTAGTTTTATGTAAAGTTTCTATTTGGGATGAAAATAGATGCAATTTGTGCGATATGTGTATTATCGGTACCACAACAACCAC
>LSQX01354400.1_pt1 | contig 12319 bp, 10 predicted proteins | sample 654561 | NCBI WGS metagenome assembly LSQX01 (sample SAMN04489861, study PRJNA283612) | anaerobic digester metagenome | isolation source: 4 biogas reactors fed with cattle manure at either 37C or 55C with and... | place: Denmark: Kongens Lyngby | collected 2014 | reverse complement strand
GCCAAGTCTAAGAGCCTTGTTGACGACCGCATGGTCCGAGGCGTCCTTGAAAACGAGCTGCTGGGCTAGTGTGAAGCCCGTGGGGACAAAGTGATGTGCCTAGTCTTTCCGGGCTAGGCCACATCTTCCCTTCAAAAAACGGTCACGCAATCTGAGAGAGAAGTGGCTAAAGAGTGTTAGAAATTACATCACTATGAAGGCGTTTTCTACGAAGGGCTCTTTTCCGAAGAAGGTAGACTCTTTACACCCGATGGGAAGCTCCTCTACCAAGGATATTTTCATAAGGGTCAATATCACGATGAAGGAATCCTCTTGTTCAAGATCAAATAGGGCATAAATATGGCTAGAAAGGGCCAATACGAGTTATTTGAGCATATTATGGGAGGATGGCATGGACTGCGTTGTAAACGCTATCATAAGAGTGAACCATTAATGGCCAAAACGCTGACATAAAAGTGATCCACTTTGTCCAAACACTCCTGTATATTGAAGGTACCACCACTTCCAGCATACCTCCGGTTTCGACGTCTAGGATGTCGTCAAACTCTTTCCTGGTAAATTGGCTAGACCAGCCATACAAAACTACTCGGCAAACCATGCGAGAATGTCCAGTGCCTGTTCATTATGGGTCAGGCGGTACATATCCAGTTTTCAGGTGGCCGACTCCCATCCCCAGTGATAGTCCTCTGGTTTCTTGGCTGACATCCACAGCCCCGCCTCCTGGTATTAGAGTTTTACCAAAGAACGTCCTTTACCCCTTGATGCCTGACAACGTGATACCTTGGACGAAGTACTCTTGAGCTAGCAAGAAGACGACCAGGACTGGTAGAAGCGCGATTACTGTACCAGCCATCAAGACGGGCCAGTCAGTGGAATAGTGTCCTTGCATACTGGCTAAGCCCAAGGGCACAGTCATTTTATTAATGGAGTTAATAAAGATCAATGGCTTAATATAGTCATTCCAGGTACCCATGAATGTAAAGACGCTTAAGGTGGCTAGGGCTGGTTTGGATAAGGGCATGAAAACACGTGCGAAAATGCCAAATGGCGTGCAGCCGTCAATGCGGGCAGATTCCTCTAACTCAATGGGGATAGTCACAAAGAACTGCCGCATGAGAAAGGTGCCAAAGGCCGAGACCAAGCTAGGCAGAATCAAGCTGAAGTGGGTATCCACCCAGCCAAAATTTCGCATCATGACAAAGGTCGGAACCAGGGTAACATGGAAGGGAACCATGAGCGTGGCTAGGTACAGAGCAAACAGTGCTTCCCGACCCTTAAACTTGAGTCTAGCAAAGGAAAACCCCGCCATGGAGCTGGTTAAGACCTGGAAGACCACGACGATGAGAGAAATATTGATGCTGTTAAGAAAAAACCGGCCAAAGGGATAGCGGTCTGATACCCGCAGGTAGTTTCCCCAGACAATTTTCTCGCCGAAGAATGTGGGTGGAAATACAAAGACCTCACTTAGTTCCTTGAACGATGTAGAAATCATCCATATAAAGGGAATGGTCATAGTCAAAGCGCCAAATACCAGTACGACATAGGCGATAATGCGTCCTAAGGTGGCTTTACGCATATTGTCCTCCTCCTCTCGCAGGCCTTAATAAAGTGTCCAAGACTTTGTCCGCTTGAACTGTAGCATGGTCACTACAAAGACGATGACAAACAGTACATAGGCAATGGCGCTGGCATAGCCCATCTTGAAGTACTGAAAAGCGTTCTGGTACAGGTAATGGACCAAGACAGAGGTCGAGCGGGCTGGGCCGCCTTGCGTCATCACATGGATTTGGTCAAACACCTGGAACGAACTAATGATGCACATGACTGTGACAAAGAATGTGGTAGGAGAGAGGAGCGGTATGGTAATGTGCAGAAACTGCCTTACGGAGTTGGCCCCGTCAATCTTGGCGGCTTCATAGAATTGGGCATCAATTCCCTGCAGTCCTGCCAAGAATAGTAGCATATTAAAGCCCAAGCCTTTCCAGATGCTTGTGATAATTACAGCTGGCATGGCCCAGGTCGTGCTCGTGAGCCACAGGGGTCCCTCGATGCCAAACACAGATAAGATATAGTTTAACAGTCCGAAATGGGGATTGTACATCCACTGCCAGACAATGGCCACTGCGACTGTGGAAGAAATGACCGGAAGGAAGTACATGGCTCGAAACAGCTTTACTCCACGAATCTTCTTGTTGAGTGCCACAGCCAGCAAGAGGGCAAGGGCGATGCCCACGGGGACGGTACCCAGCGAAAAGTAGAATGTGTTCCAAAGAACTTTCCAAAAGGTCTCATCAGAAACTAGCTTGACATAGTTGTCTGCACCTACGAACTTCATCGGGCTTAACAGATCCCATTCGGAAAAGCTCAAGACGAAGGATGCTACCACAGGAAAGACAGTAAAGACTAAGAAGCCCAACAAGTTGGGCAGAAGCAGTACAAAGGCCCAAAATGTATCACTGTACTTTAACTTGCTTAATTTCACTATCGATGCCTCTCTTTCGCAGGGAAGAGGCATTCCCAGCAGCCCGAAACTGCTGGGAATGCTCGCTGTGACTTATTGCAGTATAGGGTCAATCCTGCGTCTCATGTTTTCCACAACCCTATCTAGAGGTTGGTTATCTAGGAAGAACTTGTCAAGCTCTTCTTCAAAGATATCCCAAGCCTCACGGGGAACGAAAATGGATGGGTTAGGAAGAACGTGGTCAGCAAAGTAATCGGCGATACCTTCGAATCCTTCTGGATGTACTCCAGGAGTTATCCAGCGCTCACGGTCTGCCGCTTCATACATGTGGGCGCGGTTTGGCATCCAGAGTCCTTCTTGAACCAAACCAATTTGGTACTCTTCAGAGGAGAGGAAATCCACCAATTTCCAGGCCTCCTCAGGATGCTCGGTTCCAGACCAGATGGAATGTAGATGGGCCGTACCGGCGGTTATGGATCGTTGCATAATGGGCAGCACACCAACGCCCACCGAGAAATTCATCCGCGCCAGTTCCTGCAGAGCCCAAGAACCATCGGCCACCATAGCAACTCTGCCTGTCTGCAGCATTTGGGCCGCATTCATACCGGACTGTTCCAGGAAGGCCGCGGGAGGCGATACCTCGTGCACTGTTCTCAGTTCTAAGATTTTGGTTAGAGCTTCCTGTGCCTCAGGACCCATATCCAGCTTGGAGTAATCCGGGCTGAAGATAAGGCCGTTGTTGGAGTAGATGACTGCTTCCCTCGGATGCAAGTTTTCGAAACCATAGGCACCAAACTGGGTAACACGGCCATTTTGCTTGTTGGTGAGCTGTTTCGCTACTTCGATAAACTCATCCCATGTCCAAGCCTCGGCAGGATCGCTTGGCGGGTAGGGGAGTCCAGCTTGGTCAAATAGATTGCTGTTGTAATAGAGAACGGGTGCTACTACACAGCTACTAGTGCCGAAGATTTTGCCGTCAACAATCATCTTATCCTGTTCCATGGGGATGAAATCGTCTAGACTCAAAGACTGGTAGAAATACTCGTCCAGCTCGAGGAGAACACCTCTTCTGGCAAAGTTGCGGTAGTAACCTTCGGCATTGATGAAGAAGACGTCTGGAGCAGCATTTCCTGCCATCATCGTTAGCAGGCGTGTATGGTACTCATCGCCGCCCACAGGAATGTATTCCACTTTGATTCCTGGATTTAACTCTTCGAACTTCCTCAAGCCGCGCTCTACGCTTTCAGTCTCTAGTGGGCTTGCTTCCCAGCCCATAAATTGAAGCGTCACTTGTGCCAGGGCAGCCTGGCTCAGCAAAATTACACACAAAGCAACTAGGCATAATCGAACCACATGTTTACTCATGTTGTACCTCCTGTTGTATTGGTGAACTTAGCAATAACAACCCCCTGCTCTCTCCTCTTAGGCTAGTTTTCCAATCACCTCCTGCCCACAGTACGAGGTTCTTCAGCAACAGTCTTGACGTATCCAAACAAGCATCTCACCCCGTCCCCGATTGTTCCAGACAAAATAGGGGACGGTTTTGATCTGTACTTGATTTGGCGAGCTAACAAAAGGCCGATAGAGCCGCTGATCAGCATAATCCAAGCTAGAACGATAAGCATCTGTTGTTATTACCATTACACCGCCCAGTAGCTCCGGCTCAAAGCTGGCTGCAAATTCTGGCTCCAAAGGAAGAGTGATATCTGTGAGTAATGGGCCATTATCTACTTCTTCTAGACAGTATACAATGGGTCCACGTTGCAGTGCGATCCGCCCGGCATTCATGCGCACTCCGGGATGGGCCACCTGGCGCTGAACTTGCATGGGGAAGTGAAGAGTTACTTTGTCGCCGGCTTTCCAGAGGCGTTTTACCTTGGCATAGCCTTTATCCATAAGGCTGCCTAGGTTAAGGGGCTCTCCGTTTACTGCCGCGCTAGGGCTATGGCACCAGCCGGGAATTCGCAAGGCCATTGTAAACTCTCGGGGCTGATCGATATCGACTGTGATTTCGACTTGGCCATCCCAGGGGTATTGGGTGCTAACGTTTAGGGAGATCTCGTGATCATCTTTGGGTATGCTCATGGTGCTTGCCATGTAAAGGTGGAAGTAGATACTGTCATCATCATAGGAGAGAAGATATTGCTCTAGTGAAGCAAGGAGCCGGGCCAAGTTTGGCGGACAACAAGCACACTTAAACCAACCCTGCCTTATGGTCTTTACATGCTTTTTATCAAAGCGATGTTCGGCTGCATCTGGCCATACTTCAAGGGGATTGACGTAGAAGAAACTCTTACCATCTAAGGACATACCGCTGAGGACGCCATTGTAGAGGGCCCGTTCCATAATGTCGGCATAGGAGCTGTCGGGATTCAACTTGAGCATGCGGGATGCCCAAAAAACTAAGCCAATGGCAGCACAGGTCTCTGTATACGCCAGGTCATTTGGGAGGTCATAGGGAATGGTAAAGGCTTCTCCGTAGGAGGTGGAGCCAATGGAGCCGGTGATATACATCTTCCGGTTCACAACATCGTCCCAGAGCCTTTCGCAAGTCTCGAGGAGCTCTTGGTCATTAGCATCATTGGCCAAATCGGCTAGGGCCGCATAGAGGTACATGGCGCGCACAGAGTGACCCACTGCCGCTTCTTGCTCCCTGACTGGCATGTGGGATTGGTTGTAGCGGCTGTCCCAGCGTCCACCGTGGGTTTTCACATGAATATCACCGCGGGCAACGGCTTCTTGTTCAAAGTAGTGAGGCTGCTGGCCCCGTTGGTCGATGAAATACTGGCTCAGTTCGAGATACTTTGGATTTTTAGTAATGCGGTAGAGCTTGACTAGGGCCAGTTCGATTTCTTCATGGCCTGGATAGCCGAGTTTCTGTCCTTCGCCTGTGCCGAAAACTTCCCCAATGTAGTCGGAAAATCTACAGGCCACATCCAGCACCTTGCGTTTTCCCGTAGCTTCATAATAAGCTACAGCGGCTTCAATAAAATGACCTGCGCAGTAGAGCTCATGATCTTCCCGCAGGTTTGTCCAGCGGGCCTCAGGGCTGGCTACTGTGAAGTAGGTATTTAGATAACCATCGGGCTGCTGGGCTGCGGCGATCAAGTCAATGATGTCGTCGGCTGTTTGCTCTAATTCGGGGTGATCTTCTTTGGCCAAGATATAGGCCACAGCTTCTAGCCATTTGTAGACATCGCTGTCTTGGAAAACCATTCCATAAAATTCTCCTTCGGCTAGGCCGGCGGCGATGCGGAAGTTGTCCAGGGCATGACTGGGCTCTCCTCCTTCGATTTCATCGTTCATGACTTTGTGTTGATAGGGGATCATCACATCTCTGACTAGCTCTTGGCGCGGTTGCCAAAACGAATCAGTGATCTTCACTTGGCTTAATTGTGGGGTCCTCATCTCAATCTCCTTCCTAGATTTGCTTGCACTTGACCATGTCATTCGAAGTTAGGCGGACGGCATGAGGCTCGTTTGACGAGTTCAGACGGAACGGTTGTGGTGGTTCCGAAATTCCTGTTGTCCTCCATGCGTGCCAGCAACATGTTTACTGCCAATTTCCCCAGATGCTCTTTATGCACCCTGACCGATGTCAATGGCGGAGACTGTTGGGCAGAGACTTCTAAATCGTCAAAGCCGATCACACTGATATCATCTGGTACACGATAGTTGTGTTCCCTGAGAACCTGGAGGGCTGCGAAGGCCAAAAAGTCGGAGGCAGCTAGTATGGCTGTGAACTTCTCTTCTTCCAAGAGATGGCAGACAGCCTTTCGGGCGTTATCGAAGTCCCAACCGCTGATACGGATCAGTCCCTCGGTAACTGCCAAGTCGTTTTTTCTTAGGCCAGATTTGTAGCCTTCTAGGCGTTCTTGGGCCGGAAGACTGTTTTTCGACCCGCCTACGAAGGCAATTTGCTTGTGTCCTAGGGAAGCTAGGTAATCGACGGCAGCTAGGCTACCGGAATAGCTGTCGATTTTTACGGTGTCAAGGTAGGGAGAACTGAGAGAAGGGCTGATCAGTGTAGTTGGATACCTTGAACGAATAATATGATCATGTAGCTTTTGGCACCTGAGTTCTCCGAGGATCAACCCATCAGCCTTGGTCATGGTTTCGTCTAGGCTGCTAAAGTCGCGGCCTAGTTCGTCGATGGTTGAGACAATGCACTGGTAACCCATGCGGCGCGCTGTCAGCTCAACCCCGCGCAACACCTGTGCATAGAAGAGGTTGGTCGTTACTGTGTAGTCCGGTTTACCCCTGCTGCAAACCAAGAACGCAAGGGTTTTGGAGTTAGGGGCCTTTTCTGGTGTGTTGCTGACATAGGTGCCGCTTCCGGGAACGGCAACTAAAACACCCTTTTCAGTCAGGCTTGCAATGGCTTTGCGTACCACGGCCCTACTCATTTTGTAGGACTGAGCCAGCTGCCTTTCGGAGGGAATCCGTGCACCGGGTTCCCACATTCCCTCGGTGATATTGTTCATTATGATGTTTTGAAGTTCTTGCGGTGTGCTGTTGACGACCAATCATATACCTCCTGGCGTGAATGGCCTTGCACGCACATTCACAAATATGATCGAATAGGGCGGTCCAAAGATGTGTTAGACGGAGCCCAACCTGGACAACCGGTATTCCACTTCTTCCAGTATCAAAGGGAAAAATGCTGTATAGACGTATGATTGTGTGAATTACAGTAGTATTGGTGCAACTGGTTGAACCGGTTGGGCTAATTATTCTTCGCAAATTGCAAAGATCCTTCAATGATTGCAAAAAAAGTTACGGAATATGGTGGGGTTTGGGTGGTGGCGATTTCATGTTGTGAGTGACTGAATAATCACCATTTTGTCAAAATGGCGGGATTTGGTATTGGAACAGAGAGTGTAGTGTAGATGGGATGGGGGTGAGAGTTATGAACAGAAGATGCTGAATTGCCCTGCCGTTGGTGGTTATGGCAGTTCTGACTTCTGGTTGTGTCCAGAAAGAGTATATGTAAGTTCCATATGACTCTGTTCTTAACGTTCGAATTGTGTGGGATGAGTTTGCTCGGCTGGGTGCTAACAGTTTTGGTCCGGCTAGGGTAACCATGGTTGGTGCGAGACTTGTTTGCGAAACAGGGTTAGTAACCTCTGTGCAATCGGCTAAGAGTGCAGCCGCGGAACCAGATAGATTGATTACGCTTAGTGTGCCGCTACAGCAAAAGCGCATCTCTATGTGGCAGCAGTGGACAATGCAAGGGCAAAAACCATTTGGCTAGGTGTCAAGAGAGATCTTGCTATCGTGGCAGATACCGTTCTGGAAATATCCATGCAAGATATTGAATGGGTAAGGGCAGAGTGGGAGCTGGTCGGCTTTTTCGATCTCGATATGCAGGAAGAAGTAGTGCCGGTTATCAGTCATGGTGAGGGGCGGAGTGCCATTACCTTTCCCAAGGAACTGAGACGAGTGGAGTTGGTTGGCAGAGTTAGAGATCCATTTCAACCAGGCCCGCCGCCTCTAATCCGGGGTGCTGATTAAGCTGATCGGTGAAGGGTGGGTTAGGGACAATACCGATGGCTGGAGAGAAATGTATTCCGTCTTTGAGAATCCACAACCAGGTGAAGAGAACGTGACGGAGCATTTCGGGTTCCAACCAACACTTTCGAGTGAAATGTTCAATCTCCGTGCAATGAATGGTCATAGAATTCCTCCCGATGGTCTACAGCCGTTGACTGTTAGATGGGAGTAGTTGTCACTAGATAAACTTGGGGGGCAAAGCATGTCTACACTAGGGATCTTGCGGAAGGTATATGGAGCTGAGAGAAGGAAAGGTCTTAACAAGTGGAAACAACGATGGTTACAAAGTTGGGTCCGGAAACTCCTGTGTCTAGTGGGTTTCTGGGTCTCATTTTCTACTGAAACATGCGAAAATTCTGGGTAGTTTTAGGCAGTTGTGTATCAATCAAACCAACGGTTCTAAGTCCATGGAGAGACTCTCCAGCGGTATGAGATGACATCATTGTGGGTGATGGGCAGCACTACTCCAGCTTTTGGGAACAAGGCGTATTATAGGAAGGGGAATTGATGACGTTTGGTAGTGCACGGTACATTATAAGGGGCATAACCAGGAGCTTTCCATGGATCTAACCATCTTTTTGTGGTTTAGGGTTGTGCCTTGAAGCTTGAATCTGATGGTGATATGGACTACTTACAGGTCTTTGAGTTTAAGGAGATTACAGACCCCAAGGTGAAGGCCAGCCAATTGGTGACTCACCGGACAGAAGAACCGGAGTATCGAATAACACATGCCATTTCGAATAGGTAGATTTCTTAGAGGTTCTTGTTCCAACGGTATTAATGGATTTCATTGACTGTAATTGTGCTATTGGATGTAATGATATTAACAACCGGTTCTGCACTTCTCTCGACGCGTGTTCCGATTGAACCATTGTAGATGTCATCACCGAGCTGAAAATCTATTGCCCCTAGGGTACTGCTTAAGTAAAAGGTACCGAGTGTATTTTGAGGCACTCTTAGCTCAATTGGGGCATTAGTGGTCTTAAACAGAAATGAACCTTGCGGGGGAAAACAAACCACGCCAGAAATTGCACCATGATCTGCTTGCACTTGACTAGAAGAGGCCAGATCCAGTTCGCCCAGCATGATGGGGGCATGAGCTGTCTGCAAGTTGACTGCACCGCGACCAGAGTGCAGAGTGATCGGGGCGTTATGATTAATCAAGGTGAGTTCAGCATTAAACTTGCTGACTATTTCTATGGGTCTATGGGCAGTTTGTGCTTTGAATTGGCGAAACTGCCCAGGTGGGGCATAGACTGTGTAGTTCACCTCTACATAGTCCACACCTGAAGGTAGTGCTGGCCTTCGGGCTTCTAAGAGAATAGATGATGGGCGAATATTCTCTACGATACGCACCTGAAGAAGGGCATTTCTAACACCCGTCTGGGAAACTCCATCAGCTATAACTTCTACAATAATCCGAGCTTGTTCTTGGCTTGTTATCGGAATCCATTTGATCGAACCAAGAAAAGAGGAAAGTTCGATGGCCGTAACCCTAGGCTGAACGCTATACTCTCTTATCCTTGCCATTTGTGCCCAAGCTGATCCGGTCAAAGCTAAGAACAATACGTAGATTATGGTGATAAAAATCAAGACCCTCTTCATAGGTAGCCGCCCTCACGCTCTCTAGTGTTTTAGAATCCACGGCTGGGTACAAACTTTAGTGTTATTATATCAGTCCAAGCATAGTAGTGTCGACTTCAAGGAGTACATGGAAGTAGTATCGGGTGCTTTAAGCCCCCGAAGGATCCCAAAGCGATGTAAGTTGTTCTTTTTTGGGTCTCTCTGTGTAACACCAATCTTCTTAAGTGAAGAAGTCACGAAGAGGAGCCGCTCCTGTTTTTGTCCGAAAATGGAGAATACTGAACCCCTTATGCAGGGATAGACTGCTATCTCGAGGGAATTTTCAGATTGGATCCACAAAGTGAAAGACCTGGAAAATCGATATCTTTCGGGCAGGAACTGAGCAGGACTTGGTCTCAAGTCGCGTTCACGATGGACGGAGAGTCAATGGCGCAGGAAGAAGCGAAGGGGCTCCTAAGACTGTAGATCAACACTTTGTTTTGCCAGACCAAAAGCAGTTTAATTTCTGCTAAATGTGCGTGCAAAACGGCACTCTCAGGCCAGAGCGGCACATTGAAGCCAATCAAGACGCGCTTTGCGCCCGCGTTTTCATGGCTTGTTGATCTAGGCTAAGGGGCTGTCGGGAAATAGCCCCATAGAAAATCAGTACTCTCGTAATGGGGGTACTGATTTTTTGTAAGAAAAAAGATGGCCGAAAGACCATCTTCTTCCCGTTATAGTGTATACTATAACTATGCGAACAAGTACTTATTATAACGAATTTTTTGAGTTTGGGCAACGGCAATTTCACTTTAATCTCTACGAAATTGGATTACCGCAGGACGACCCCGTCTATACCCTAAAAAAGGTAATGGAGGAACTCGACTTTTCCGGCTTGATGGCCAACTATTCAAACCTAGGGCGTAAAGGCTATAATCCAATTATGATGTTTGCGCTTGTCATCTATGCAAACATGAGGGGAGTAAGGGCCGTTGACCGAATTGTTGAACTGTGTGAACGCGATTTAGCCTTTATCTGGCTATCTAAGGGACAAAAGCCCAAGCGTGATGCTTTCTATGACTTTATCAATAACAAGCTGACTAAAGAGGTTTTAGACGATCTGCATTATCAGTTTGTCCGGCTTTTGCAGCGGGAGGGACTCGTCACCCTCGAAAGTCTGTACATAGACGGTACTAAGTTTGAAGCCAACGCCAATCGATACACCTTCGTATGGCGCGGCAGCGTAAACTACCATTTGGTGGGACTATTGGACAAAATTGATCTACTTTATTCACGATATAATGCTCTCATAACCGAACAAGGATATGACCGGAAATACGGACTACCCGAGAAAAGGATGTTTGTGATTAACGGGATAGACAAGGTCCGGGAGATTATTAAAAAGAATCGGGAGCGCAAGCTAAACAACAAGAAGAAAATCTCGAATAATACAATTCTAGAAATCGACAACATTTCCCCTTTGGAATTACTTAGACTGCAATTGAATCTGGAAAAGATAGCTAAGGAAGAGCGGATCCCCTTCGTAGAGGGCAAAGGGAAATCCAAATCGGAGATCCAAAGACTCCACGGTGAAATCGAGGCATGCGGCAAGCGGCTGCTTAAGTATCAAGACCATTTCAAGATACTGGGTACTGATCGCAACAGCTATTCAAAAACGGATCTAGAAGCGACTTTCATGAGAATGAAAGATGACCACATGCTAAATGGCCAGCTTAAGCCGGGATACAATGTCCAGATAGCGGTCGAAAACTACTTTATCATCCATACTTACGTAAGCAATGACAGAACCGATTATGACACTATGATCCCGGTTTTGAAAAAGCACGAAGACAATTTCGGATCAGTATTGAAAGACGTTACAGCGGACAGCGGGTACTGTAGTGAACAGAACCTTCGCTATCTAGACCTCGCGGACATCGATAGCTACATTAAGCTTCAAACGCACGAAAAGATGAAAACCAGAGCCTACAAGAGAGATATTGGTAAGCATTACAATATGACCAAAATTAAAGAAAGAAGCGGTTATTACTACGTGTGCGGTAACGGCCGCCTGCTCACTCATCAGAGAACGGAAATCAGAAAACAAAAAGGCTTTGAACAAACCTATGAGGTCTATGCTTGCAGCGATTGTAGCGGATGCCCCCTTAAGGCTCATTGCCTTTATCGGTATGACGAGGAAAAGGACGAGCATAAAAACAAGGTCATGAAGATCAACGAGACCTGGGAGAAACTAAAAGCAAAATCCCACGAAAACATCCAAAGCGAACGAGGCATTCTCAATCGCCAAATTCGCTCAATACAAACCGAAGGTCACTTCGGCGATATCAAGGAAAATGAAGGGTTCCGTAGATTCAATTATCGCGGTACCGAAAAGGTCGCCAAAGAATTCCTTTTGTTTGCATTTGGCAGAAATATGAACAAATATCATAGGTTTACGGCCGGAGTAATCAGGGAATTCCAGGGTAAAACCGACCAAAAAGCCGCTTAAGAGAAAGAACGGCCCAGAAAAAAGAGAGGCTTTATTTGTTGTACATAAAATCAGGAAATGTGAACAAAAAACAGAACCCGCGAAGAGCTAAGCCGGTTTCAAAAGCCTAGTTTCTTGCGGGTTCTATAATTCTTTAGCTTAAGGGACCAAAATTCGGTGTTTCACGACAGCCCCAGAAATTGTCTGGATTAAAATTCGCTACAGAATAATGATTCTCCCCGCGGCCTTTTCGG
>LSQX01071026.1_pt1 | contig 12319 bp, 14 predicted proteins | sample 654561 | NCBI WGS metagenome assembly LSQX01 (sample SAMN04489861, study PRJNA283612) | anaerobic digester metagenome | isolation source: 4 biogas reactors fed with cattle manure at either 37C or 55C with and... | place: Denmark: Kongens Lyngby | collected 2014 | reverse complement strand
CTCCTTATCCTCACGCCATTCTCGTCATAGTCGGAGTCGGCAACATCGACAGTGTTCTCTCCAATTTCTTTGCCACAGCATTCATTGAGGTAACTTTCAAATTTTCCGCCGAACAATGTTTCGGGTCTTAAATACTTTGACATATTCTTGTCATTGAGCCATTGTGAACACTTGACATCAATAACAGCATAAAAGTCTTGCAACAAGAAGCCTTCGTTCTGCCTTGCTCTTATAAGTCTTTGGGTTGCTCCAGTGGTGTGCCTGTAACGCTTGCCCGTTTTTTTGTTTAAGTAATCAATGACATCTTTGTATATGTTGGGATGCTTGGATTGTTTACTTTCTTGTTTAGGTGAACCATCGGATAGTTGTTCATTGTATTCGGCAGCTTCGTTGTTGAAGCGTTTATCTGCATAAGCATTTATATCTATATTACTTAAAGCATTTATATCTACGTTACTTAAAGCATTTATATTTATATTACTTAAAGCATTTGTGTCGGTATTATCCATACTCTGGCTTTTCCATACTCTGGCTTTTCCATACTCTGGCTTTTCCATACTCTGGCTTTTGCTGTTATGGCTCGAAAATATGTAGTTTACTTTAACGTAATGTCCTTTAATTTTTTTTGTCACGGGGTCAAATTCTTTTATCATTTCGATTAACCCCATGTCAATCAGGGTTTTTTTGACCTTGATAACTTTGTCAACAGACCAAAACAGACCGCCAGCAACATAGCTGTTCGTGCAATAAACTTGATTTGTTTTTTGTTTTTTTGCCATTTTGTAGTAAAACAAATACAAGTCCAATGTTCCGTCATGCCCCTTAAATCCTTGAAGCCTCTCCAGTGTTTCGATTGTCAACATGATAACTCTGTTTTCCATCAAACCGTCTTGTGTCATTTTATTTCTCCTTTCAACAACAATTCTATTTTAGCTTTCATAAGATTTGACATTCTCGGATATTTGTTTCTCTCGATTCTGTTGACCGTTTCTCTTGCCATGTTTAGTTGCTTGCCGAGTTCTGCTTGTGTTAGCTTGTTTTTGGCTCGATAATAAACCATTTCTCTTGCGAAATCCATTTTCACCATCCTTTTTTGTTTAATCACTTTTAGTCACTTGATTAGGGAATATATTAACCCGGTCGTCGGGAATGTTCTACTTTGGTGTTGGGTCATCGTCTGTCCGATGTGTCAAGCGTCCGACCGCTTTGTGTTGGCGTTAAATGAAAGAAAGGAAACAAGAAAATGAAAGGAGAGTGACGTTGGTGGTTGGGACTCTAAGTGCTGCCCTTAGTCGTTCCGGTTCAAAGCCGGATGCACTACTGTTATGCTAAATCCCAGCGAACACCCCCCGTAACTTTGACAGAGGATGTAAGGAACTCCTTCTACACTTGGCAGAAGAGCTAACGGATTCATCGGTTTAGACCAGCCTGCGCACAGCCGCAATTACCGAGAAAATAATGCAAAGTCATTAACTCCACATTTACAAATCCTTATCCGCATGGATTTTCGTATATCTAAATTAAAATTGCCAATTGTAATTTGTTCCCCATTCGGTAGCTTGTCCCTCAAACCAAATAGAGTCATACGGCGGCAGGAGCTTGCCGTTTTTTTGTTGTATTCGCCGCATGGTTGCTCTGACAAAGCTCGCAATTCCGATGAATGGCATAAAAATACCGAACAACGCATTTTGCAGGGTGTGACCGAACTCATGGTCGAGAAGGTGTTGAGTTTCGTTGCAAACTATGATGGTTGTGCCGAGGGTGATGCCGCCCCATTTGCCCGGAATCAAAAAGTAGTGCGCTAACTTGTGCTGTTTAGGTTTATATCCGAGTGCCATAATCACCGTCGATGCAACAAACCCGATAGCAGTCATGATACATCCCCAAGTTAAATTTAGAATTATATACCATTTTTTTTGTATCTTTATGCGCGACCTCCTTTCCCAAACGGTACAACTCCTTGCAACAACATTATACCATGTCATGAAATACTTGTCAATAGGTAATTCGCAATTCGTGTATTTATTTCACAAATTTATTCAAAAAGCGTGTAAGTGTGCAAAAAATGCAACGAAATTGTGTAAACCACTTGACAAAATCAAATAAATGTGGTATAATTTGTATGATGGGTAATTATTGTATAATTATACTCTAAGTGTAATGGCGAGGGGGCATGGTGTGGCGAGGAAGTTGAATAGGCGTTCCGGTAACGATGACAAAAAAGAAATCTACCACGGCGAACAAGTCAGCATTGTAGAATCTAAAGATGTATCGACGAGTTTGCCGAGAATTGCCGACCTACTCGGCGCACTTAATGAAATCACCGACACAAGAAAAGCGATAAGATTTATTGTCGAAAAAACCCCCGATGGCAAGGCGGCGCTCAACACCTATCTGCGACTTGCGAATCAGGGAATTAAAATCGAGTGGTTTGATAAGGCAACGGGTAAGTTGACAAAGGATTTTGATGCAGAATCAACCAATTTCTGCGCTCGGATGGGGGTAAGCAACGCTTCGGGACTTGATGGCATGATCGACCAGTTCCACTATGGTGCGGTGGTGTCGGGGGGCATGGCTGCCGAGGTTGTTGTAAGCAAGTATGCCGATGACGTTGAGGATGTTGTCGTGGTTGATGTTGACACGATTGACAAGTTTGAGTGGGACGAAAAATTAAAGCGGTACAGGATATACCAAAAGACGGATAAGGTCGGCGGCCCCAAAGTTGACTTGTGTAATGGCAATTTCTTTTACATTCCAAACGACCCTAAACCGGGCAGACCCGATGGCGTATTGCAGTTTGAAGCCGCCGTCTATGCGGTGGCACATTACCTCAAACTCATGCGTGATTCGGGTGCGGTGTTAGAGCGCATCGGTTATCCGAGATACAATGTTACGATTGACAATGAGAAGTTCATTTTAGGACTGCCCGAAGCGGTTAAGCGTGACCGCGAAAAACTCAAAGAAGCGCAAAAGGCTTTCTTCGCAGAGGTTGGGTTGAAGTGTTCGCAAGCGAGTTACAAGAGCGACTTTGTTTCTTGGGACAGCGTTAAGCGTGAAATTCTCGGCGGAAATTCTTCGCTGGGTGTTGATGTCAGGTCGTTTACAGAGATTACCAATATCGAGATACCACAGGCGTTTGCAATACCCCCGATAATTATGGGGCGCGGTCAAGGCAAGGGAAGTTACGCGCTCGGCACTGTCGAAATGGAAATTCTTGTCGGGAAAATCGAGTCAATGCGCCGTTCGTCCAAGCGAATGATTGAAAACATCATGAACCTTTGGGCGCGTGTCAACGGCTACAACATTTCCTGCAAGGTAACTCACAATCCAGTTGATTGGGAGAAGCAACTTGACAAACTTGAAGCCCACATTAAAAAAATCGAAGCCTACCGCAGAATGCAAGAGTACGGCTACATTGACATTGACGAAGCGGCGCGGAATGTTGCGAACGTAGAAAAGGCAGAGGGCAAGCAACCACCCGATGGCTCATACGAATACCTCAAGCAGGGGTCGGGCGGTTCGGACAAGCCTGTTGACGGAGAAAACCAAAACAAGGACGGCACACAAAACGATGTTTAATAAAATCATCAACCAGTACATAACCGCAAAATCTGATGGCAACATCGGTGAAATTTATATTTGGGGCGATATAACCTCGATGAAGTGGTGGGACGAAGATGTAACGCCACAGGACATAAAAAAAGCCCTTGATGAAATGGGCGACGTTACGAAGGTAAAGGTAAGTGTCAATAGTTACGGCGGAGAGTGCGATGCCGGGATTCTGATTTATAACATTCTCGATGATTACCGCAAGCGCAAAAACATTCCGATTGATGTAACGATAGACGGTGTGGCGGCGAGCATGGGTGGTGTCATAGCAATGGTGGGCGATAAAGTCACCATGCACGACAATGCGATTTTGATGCTACATAAGCCTATGGGTGTAGCTTTGGGCAACTCCGACGAAATGCGGAAGCAAGCCGATGTTCTCGATAAATACGAGCAAAGGCTAATAAACATTTTTATGTCACGTTTTAAGGGGACAGAGGATGAACTCAAAGAAATTATTTCCGCAGAAACATGGTATCTGGCCGATGAAGCTAAAGAGCGCGGTTTTGTTGATGAAGTTATTCCAACCCCCCTAAAAGCTGTTGCGTCTGCAAAAGGCATAGTGGTAAACGATGTTGAATTTGGCCGCGACATTTTTGACAAGATAAAAGACAAAATCAAAATTACGGAAAGTGAGGACGATGTAAAAGACGTGCTGATTTACGATGTAAAACTCGCGGAATTTGGGATAAGCGAGGAAGATTTCAAGGCGCTTACGAGCGTTAATGACCTTGTAGACAGGGTTGTTGAAAGGGCGCGTGAGGGGTATGTGCCTGAACAGAGTTTTGCCAATGTTAAGGCGGAACTGGAAGCCAAGAAAGCAGACTATAAAAATCTGTCGGACAAGTTTGAAGCCGTTCGTCAGGAAGCAATTGAGAACGCGGTCAAGAACGGCGTAAGAGCCAATGATAAGTTCGATGAGGGAAAGTGGCGCAAGCGTCTTTCCAATATGGAGTACGACGAAATTCTGGACATTTCTGACGAGTGGTTCGAGAATGCCAAAGCCGCATTGAAAGCCGGTGTTAGAATCACAGGCAAGACCGAGGACGAAAAAAACATAGACCCACTGACGGGCAAAAGCCTTGCATTTTAAGCAAAACAACATAATAAGGAGATAAACACAATATGGCAGTTTATGGATTAGGTTATAACGGTATTAAAGACGGCGGCACTTTTCAGATTGAGCCTACCCTTGCCGCTACAATCGCTACGACGCTTGAGGCGGAGGAAGGAAAAGCCTACGCAATAGACGGTGATGGTCTTGTCGGATATGGCACGGCGGGCGACCCCGTTTTTGGAATAGTCGAGAAAGTCAGGAAAGAGGATAACAACTCTGATGTGCTTCTTGCTTCTCTCAAGCTCACCGGATTTGTTGAGGGTGTCGCAATCACTTCCGTGACGGCGGCGGTGCCTGTTGCCGGAAAAGCGGTATGTGTTGACGGTTCGGGTGGCGTTCAAATTGCCGCCACAGACGCAGCGACTAACTTGATAAGCAGGGCAAGGGCTTTTTCTGTTGACACCACGGGTAAAACCGCAATCATCCAGCTTTAAGCCGAACCGCACACGAATAAAAACAACAAGGAGAAAACAATAATGCCTAACAAGATTATAATAACCGACGAGATAGCGCAGGACGTACTTAAAACGGGTACATCGTTTGACGAGGTGCTTAACGCAAAATACGCTGATGAGATAGCAGACCGCAGAGCAAAAGATGACAGATATAAAAACATGACGCCTGTTAAGATGGCAATGATTGACGCGGGCATATTCGGAAACAGCCTCATCAAGGATATGTTCAAGCAGGGGTCAGACGAGTTCCTTTTCCCCGCTTATTGGGAATCGAAGCTCCGCGAATCTCTCTTGGCAACCGACATTATGCAGTATGTTGTGAGCGGCGAAATAGGCGTGCCGTCTACCGTCGTAAAGAACGCAACACTCGACCTCCTTTCCACCGCAAATCAGCCCAACGTCAAGAAACTCCGCGTCGAGGAAGGTGCCGACCTCCCGCTTGCGAAGTTGACGACAGGACAGAGCGCAATTAGCCTGTTCAAAAAAGGTCGTGCGGTTGAGGCTACATATGAAGCACTCATGTTCTGGCGCGTTGACCTCATGAGCAAGCTCATAACCGCAATAGCGAACGATGTTGCACAGCAGAACCTTGAGGATGCCATTAATGTCTTGCTTTATGGCGATGGCAACAATAACTCCGCAGCAGTTCTTGTTTCTTCCACCGCGACAGCAGACAAAGTTACCGCCGACGAGTTTGTTGGGGCTTGCGTTGATTACTATTTCGAGTATAAACTGCCTCCCACAACCGCTATCGCCCCCGATAAGTTCTTCAAGAGTCTTGCGGGATTGACATATGACAGAGATAAGGCGTTTGGCGCGAGCGGCAGAGTATCTATAACCATTCCGCAGATTGGCGATATGCAAATCAAGCTCCTGCACGGTGACGTTCCGAAGTCAAGCACGAAGAACCAGATACTTCTGTTCAATAAGGACTATGCCCTTAACCGCTATGTAGCGAACGGCTCACGCATACAGGAAACCGCAAAGACTATCCTCAACCAGAAAGAGCTTGCGACCGTTTCCGAGATTTCGGGTTATGGTAAGTTCATGCAGTGTGTCGGTACCATCGTTTCCGCATAACGCAAAAAACACATAACAAAGCGAATTAAGATATAAAAGGTGGTGGGTTACTTGGATTTATCAAATAAGTCGGGTAGCCCACTTCCCCAAAATAGCTGAAACGGAGCGACAAGCCGATGGAAGTTAGATACGCAACCGAAGTGTCACTTGAAAAAACCGATGCAAAAGTAGAAAGAAACACACAGGACATTTCGGAAATTAAGGCGGATATCATAAAGGTGTTTACAATGTTTGAGAATTTCAAGGACCTTCCGGCAACGATGAATAGCCTCGAGAAAACGCTTGTCGCGGTTCAGGGTGAGTTATCACGGATGAATGAAAAAATAAACGAGCAAGGCGACGATATCAAGAAGCAGAAAGAGCGCGGAAGGGTCGATATACTTGGCTGGTTTTCGGAAAATTGGTGGGGGATAATTTTTGCGGCAGCAACGATATTCCTAATTGTCAAAGATTTTTTATCATAAAACGAGAGCAAAGAATGGGGGCAAAGATGGCATACAACGGATATTCAGACATACCTAATTTTTACGACAGGGTGCGGGCGATGTTAAAACTTGATGCCGCCACACTACCCGATGCCAACATTGATTATGCGGAAAACGCCCCACTTGCCGAGAAGAAAATCAAAAAGCGGTTGTCAAAATGGGCAACATTCGGAGAAGATAAACTTGCGGATTTAGAAACCGCCGTCGTGATACAGACCGCGTTGAACTGCTACGGGGCATACACCAACGGAGCGGTCAAGGTTAAGCAGACACCGAATATCAAAATCGAGTATGCACAGACCAACAGCTCCGATGAAGCGTTATATATTTCGCTTGTCGAAAGGCTGAACGAAATAATTATAATGCTTACCGACACGGAGGAAGAATTTTTCTTTGGCTTTGTGGTGACATAAGGCGGTGAACCATGAATAATTCGGATTTATACTCGGTTGTGCGAACTCTTGGGGAGGCTGTCACGATTGAACAGAAAATCGGCAATGTGGCACTCACAAGACGGGCAAAGATGGGTGCTATCACCGCAACGAGGACGACATTCAATCTTGTCGATAGGGCGTACTTGCTCAGAGGAAGTTTGGCGCTTGACATAGCCACAGACACAGACTCTTTTGTTGTAGAGGGCGCTTACATAGTTCGGGACATTGACCCCGACAACAAATATTTAATTCTCGCAAAGATTGTTGAACCGACATTCTCAAAACACCTGATGGATATTTACTGTACGAAAAGCACAGACGTTGTGAGCCTTAAACGGAAGTCGGTGAGTGATGATGCCGAGGACGAAGAACCCGAAACGCCGCCTGAAGACATTGAGTTTAGCGGATGGGGTGCAGAGGTTGACGGTGAAAACGATGGTGTGTGGTGGGGCAAAGAAGAAACCTATGACGACTTCGCAACAAACGTGTATGCGTGTTTCAACATAGCGCCTAAAACGTCAAGGATTACAATAGACGGAAAATTCGACCAATCGCTGTGTACCATGATAATTCCTGCTCGGTACGGTTTGTCAAAGGGTGATAGGGTTGTCAAAAAAGGCTTTGTAGGTGGCGTGTTGACCGATATTACCTATGAGGTTGAGGGCATCGAAACTTCGCTGATAGAAACAAATCCGGCGGGAGATGTTTACGGAATAGCGCAGTACGCGTTGCGGCTGGTGCAGTAATGGTATTAAGATTTGACGTTGATGCTTGCATGAAGGCACTTCTTGAAAAAATCATTCAGCTTGCAGATGCCCTGATTGACGAAATGTACGCAGATTCGACACAAGGAATGAAAGACTCCGAAAAGAAGTCGATTGACAAAGAATATGCACAGTATGCAGAAGGAGTTATCAAAGCACAGATTGTCTATGGGGCGTTAGCAATAATGCGAAGCTATGGCACTGGTTCGGCAATGGACACAACAAATCCATACTTGCAAGACTACATGAGCAGCCATTGGTGGAATCCAGTTCGTAAAACAACGGAGATTGTCGGTAGACCCGCAGGAGAATACATTAACATACTCGGCAAAAAAGCTGTTTCGAGCGGAAGGATGGAGGGGAGAAGCCTTGAGGAAAAATTCTCTCCGATTCAGCCCACAAACGAAATATCAAGAATGGAACAGAGATACATCCGCAACCAATACACAAAAGTTGACAGCGAATTTCAGCGAGTTGTCAAAGAATTTTTAGAAAACGAGATGCACAAGTTTTTCTACAACACAGGGGGGTGATAAAATCAAATGTGGACACCGGCACACGACAAAAAAGAAATATGCAAAATCATAATAAACGACCCCTACCTGAAAAACACGATGGGCATAAGCGCCAAGAATGTGCTGAATCAAAAGGACTTGCCACAGGACTTTGACAGTTCAAAGATTTACATTATGATTTATGACAGACCGTCCGAAGCCACAGGAAACAGAATCATCGTCAACAGCGTGTACCAGATTGATGTGCTTGTGGCGAACACTCCACCGATGTGCGAGAAAGCCGACAAGATATCCGAACAGATACACAACCTCTTGAACCATGTGCCGATAGGCAACACGCACGAAGTAAAACCTTTAAGAAATTTAGGCGTAATCACCATTTCTCAATCCACGCTGTATTCGAGGGGCGAGGAATTTGGTGTTTACAATACAATTTTTGGAAAAATTAAATCCTAACAAAAAAGGAGAAAGCAAATGGCAAATACCACTCTTTCGCAGGAACTTATTTATAAAAAGGCGGGTACATTTATACTCATACCTTATACCAACGGAGTACCCGACAAGTCGAAACAGTATGTTGAGGCGGGTGTTGTTGATACGATTCGTAAGACCAAAGCAACCACCACGGTTGACATGAATGACGGCAACGATATATACCCTGCACACACCTATGTTACCAACGAAGTGGTCGGATACGACATTACCCTCAACACTTACAGCCCAAAACTCGATGCCATGCTCCACGGTTACGCCTACCTGACCGGCACCGATGCCGACAACAGCATGGAAACGATTGTGAAGCATAATATCGGAACTGACGCGCTCGACCTCACCGACACACCGCCCATCTCTGTGGACGATGTACTGCAGATTTTTGTCAGCGACCACGATGGTACTGTGTTTACCTCTACCACATCAGACCCGTCTGCCGGACAGTTCAAGTTTGATACTAGCGCCAAGACCGTGACATTTGCATCTGCCGACGCGGGCAAAGAAGTTTTGGTTGATGTTATATATCAGGGGACTGATGTTGTTCAGATTCAAGCACCCGAAACTCCTACCCTGCCTGTGTTCCAAGTTGTGATTCTCGGTGACGTATGTAGTGCAAACGAAAGTCAGCAGTACCGCACTGTTAGCACCATCGACAGAGTATCGGTTGCGAATGTAACTCTGCCGAACCAGAGCAATCAGCCGGGTGGTGCGTGGACTTTTAGCCTTAATGCGAAGAAGCCTCGTTCGGGCCACAAGGCACACGACCTCAAGATTGAACCGATAGGGGAAACCGATTGAAATAAAAGCCATTCGTTGAAAGGTAAAAGAGCATGAGCGAAAAAGACGAAGTAAGGGACGAATTAAAAAATCACATCGACGAAATATTGTCAACCTACCGAGTTGAAGATAAGCGCGGAATATTCAAGGCTAACGGTTTGACTTTCAGAGTTAAGCCTGTTGATGGCACGGAAACCATTCCGTTTTACGCGTTAATGACCGAAGCACAACGAATGGCAAAGGCGGAGGGGCGAGTACAGACCTCGCTCCTCCTTGTTCGGTTATTTAGCGATTATGACGCGGATGGAAACCCGAATAAATACCCATTATTCAAAACGATTAAAATAAAATTTTGTGAGTGGTTTTTCAAAGATTACAGGCGGTACGAAAGATACCCGATGGGTAAAAAACTTGCTGAATGGCTTGAAAAACTTGTTACGGTTGACATATCGGGTACGACAAGACCGATTCGGTATTACGAACTTGAAAAAGAACTGCTGTTGAGCAAAGAAGATATTGCAAGACTGCTTATTTATATTTGTGAACTGTCGGGTTTTATGTGACCGCATTGGATTCAAAGCCAAGCAAGGAAATTGAAAAATTTTTTTATAGCCTTGAAGGTAAAACGGACGAAGAAAAGCGAAAGGCTATTGAGGAATACGTCAAATCCAATGCGGAAAAAGCACAGGCGAACAAAAGAGATTTATACAGTTTGATTTGTTATCATTATGGGTACACGCTCGATGAAGTTAGGGCGATGAACTACCCAGACATCGTGGTGTTGAGGGACGGACTGCATCATAGGCTTTGCGAACATCATGGTGTGCCGTATGAGCCGAAAGACAAAGATGGAGATGGCGACAAGGGCGAAAAGGGCGTTCGGATTAGCGACGAAGAAAAAGCGAAGAACCCCAACGACAGAAAAACATTTGACGCAAACGACTTGAACGACATAAGGGCATTTTGGGGAGTTTAACGGTTAAAACAAAGGAGAGTTAGCAAATGGCTGAAAATAACAATTTTGAAGCAAAGCATATAGCCTCGTTAGATTTTGATGTATCAAAAATTCATAAGCAATTTGCCGACCTCAATAAAGAAACAGAGAAAAACGCTAAAGAGATAAAAAGAAAATGGAACAGTGTGCTAACCGATAAAAGTGGCGAGAGCGTATTAAAACTCCCCGAAATGTCTTATAAGAGCGTTGACGAAGCTGTTAAATCCCTACAAGAGCTGTTGGCGCAAAAAGGCAAGGTGTCGCAGTTTAAGTATGGCTTCGACGAGATGGGCGATGCTTTTAAGGCTACTGCAACCGTCATTGACGGCAGCGGCAATAAGATTGTCGAAACCTATCGTCTGATTGATAAAAACGTTGGCGAAGCTGTTGAAGGCACACAGGAATATGAAAAGGTTTGGCAATCTGCCGGTGGTACAATAACGCAGAACTTTAATGAAGTTGGAAAAGCCGCAGAAAAAACAGGCGAATCATTTGATAAGGCGCGTAAAAAGGGCGAGAGCTTTTTCCAGAAAGTTATTGATAAGGTTTATTGGACTGCCGCTTTCCGCATCACCAATACTCTGTTCCGAATTCCGGGGCAGATTTACGAAGTCATAAAAGACACCGAATACGCTGTTGTCGAAATTACCAGAATCCTTAACGAAGCACAACTGGATACGCACAAGTACACACAGGATATTTACAACACAGCGATTGCCTATGGTGCCACTTTCGAGGATGCCGTTAGCATAACAAAGCGTTTTGCACAAGCGGGGTATGACAGCGCAGAAAGTCTTGGGCTGATGAAACAGGCTCTTGTCGCACTGAACACCGCCGAACTTGATGCGAACCAAGCCACATCCGGGCTGATTGCGATTATGAAGCAGTTGGGGTGGTCGGAAGAATACGCTCTCAACAATCTTGACTTACTTATCGACAAGATTAATATTACCGCCGATAACTTTGCCGTTGACAGTGCCACAATCATTGAAGCCTTGCAAAAGGTGGCAGGAACGGCGAGAGCATCTGGGCAAGACCTTGACGATATGATAGGCATAATCACTGTGCTGTCCGAAGCTACGGGGGCAAGCGGGGCAAACATCGGTAATGCCTATAAGTCCATCATTTCTTACATACAAAGAGCATCATCGCTAAAAACATTTGAGAACCTCGGCATTGATGTGTACGCCGACAGAGCAAAAGGTACACTGTTGCCGATAAATAAAATTCTTGACAACCTTGCATCGGCTTGGCAAAAGTGGGATGAAACCGCCCGGACTTCGTTTATCGGTGCTAACTCCGAATTGGTTGACACCCTTAACGAACTGAATGACGCTTCGGGCGAATATCAGACAACCCTTGAATCGCTCAATGAAACAGCCGAAATCGGAACAACGATTGAGGAAAGAGCCGCCGCACAAGCCGCCGCAGGAATGCACCGTCGGAACTACTTTATTGCCTTAATGGATAACTACAACCGAGTGCAGGAAGTCACAAACGGCCTGATTAACGCCGAGGGCTACTCGATGGCAGAAAATGCCAAAACAATGGAAACCCTTGAAAAGAAAGTGACGGCACTTAAAACCTCTATTAAAGC
>LSQX01397778.1_pt1 | contig 12320 bp, 10 predicted proteins | sample 654561 | NCBI WGS metagenome assembly LSQX01 (sample SAMN04489861, study PRJNA283612) | anaerobic digester metagenome | isolation source: 4 biogas reactors fed with cattle manure at either 37C or 55C with and... | place: Denmark: Kongens Lyngby | collected 2014 | reverse complement strand
ATATTGATTCTCCTGAACGTGATGGCGAAGAGCGCACATGTAATATTACTAATGGAATCACCTTGAAAGGCGTGTCATTTAAGTATCCATTAGCCACAGAACCTTCCGTAAAAAATGTAAATCTCTTTATACCAACAAATCAAACTCTTGCAATCGTTGGGGAAAACGGCTCAGGAAAATCCACTTTGGTAAAGCTTTTGCTTGGCCTATATCTTCCTTCATCCGGACAAGTGTTATATGACGATATAGACACTGCAAAAACCTGTCCTGCATCACTTTTTGAAAACAGTTCAGCTGTATTTCAGGAATATGCCCGTTATAAGTTGACTTTAAAGGAAAACATAGCAATAAGTGATCTTGAAAATATGGAGTGTGGAATCTCAGAGTCTATGAGCTATTTTCTCGATCCTTCAGATGATGATAAAACGGCACAGCAGGTAAAGGATATTCTATCAGATATGGAAATGGAGTGGAGAAATATGGAATGTACACATACGATCCTCTCTAAGGAATACGGAGGTGCCGATCTTTCAGGAGGACAATGGCAAAAAGTTGCTATTGCAAGGGGATTATTCCGGCGTCATAAGCTAATTGCTCTTGATGAGCCAACAGCTGCAATTGATCCAATTGAGGAGACACGTCTGTACAAACGCTTTGCGGATATTTCAAGAGGAGTGACCTCTATTATTGTAACCCATCGTCTAGGTTCAGCACGTATAGCCGATCGCATTATTGTAATGGATCACGGCGAGATCGTACAATCGGGAACCCATGAAGAGTTGGTTAGAGCCCCAGGTAAATACAGTGAAATGTGGCAAGCTCAAGCTCAGTATTATACCCCTTCAACTAAAGCATTAGCTTAAGTTTATATGTTTATTTATACCTATTTGTACCTTATTTATATTGTAGAGATATTTATCCTTCCTTTTCCGTCATTTTGTGCTATAATTGGATTACTCTAATTTTGTAGGTGAATTTTTGATGAAAATGGCCGAATTGGCGGATAGCAAGCTTTCCATATTGTATTACGTTCAAACTTTGGGGATTCCTCTGACCAATGAGCAGATTATAGAGTTTTTTATCAAGAAATATCTGATGAATTATTTTGATTTGCAACAGTTGCTAGTCGAGTTGGTAGAATCTCTTCACTTGGCGTACATGGAAGGCCGCCAAAACCATTACTATTCAATAACAGAAAAAGGCAGTGAAGCTTTAGATTTTTTCCATTCTAGAATAGATCATCACACCCAGCAAGATATTTTAATCTATGCTGAAGAAAATCGAGTACGACTCAGAAATGAAAATCATCTGACAGCTGATTATAAGCAACTGGATAATCAGGAGTACGAAGTAACCCTTCGAGTGATGGAAGGAACAATTAATCTAATGGAACTTAAGGTCAATGTAACCAATTCCAAGCAGGCAAAAATCATTTGCTCTAATTGGAGGGCAAAAGCACCGGAAGTATATAAAAAAACAATGGAATCCTTAATTTAGGATTCCATCTTTTTAAATGTTGTCATTCCGGATTTAATGAGGAATCTTAGTGGGTAAGATCCTTCGTTATCACTCAGGATGACACTGAAAGATTCTTACTTCGATTCTATTGCTCTATTCTCTTTCTAAGAATCGTCCTAGCCTCTCCTACCAAATATAAGGAACCACTAATGATGATTACCTTGTCACTTGAATCGCTACTACCATCTTTTTTGACTTTATCAGCTTGCAACCAATCTGAAACTATACTTATAGCTTCAGGTACACTTTCACTAATTGTCACATCAGAGTGATGTTTTGTGACAATAGCAGCCAATTCCTCTGGTGAAGTAGCACGTGGACTGTCAGGCCTAGTTACAATAACCCGATCTGCAACAGAGCAAAGAATGCTGGTTACCCCGTTCACATCTTTGTCATGCAACACACCTAATATTAAATAAATCTGCTTATTTGGAAAATAAAGCCGCATGGCATCAGCCAAAGCCTGGGCGCCTGATGGATTATGAGCACCATCCAGCAAAATCGTTGGATTCTCTCCCATGACCTCTAAGCGACCTGGCCAACGCGCTTGGTCCAAACCAGCATAAAGGATTTCATCAGTAATATTAAACCCTTTATCCTTCAAAACCTGTAAAGCGGTAATAGCACAAGCTGCATTTAACTGCTGATGTTTCCCTGGAAGATGAATGGCGAAACTTTCCCACGTATTTCCCTGGAAGGTAAAATCAAAATGCTGTACAGAAAGTGAAATATCCCTTTCCCGGATCTGATCCGGTAAAACCCCATAGTAAGAACAGCCGCGTTCTGCAGCCAGTCCCTTAATAACCTTCGCTGCTTCTTCTTGCTGTGGATATGAAACCACAGGTACACCCGGCTTGATAATGCCTCCCTTTTCAAAAGCAATCTCTGAAAGGGTACTCCCCAATACACGCATATGATCAAAACTTATGGATGTTATGACGGAAACCAGCGGGCTTATCACATTAGTGGAATCTAGCCTACCACCTAGCCCTACCTCCACTACAGCAATATCTACATTTTGCTTAGCAAACCAAAGAAAGCCCAAGGTGGTTACAATCTCAAACTCGGTCGGATGATTGTGACCGTCTCGCACCATACCATCTACTTGTTCCTTTACCTGCCCTACAAGGAGAGCCAGCTCTTCTCTAGGTATCTCTTCAAAGCTTACCTGAATCCGCTCTGTAAACCTCTCCAGGTAAGGTGAAATAAACATCCCTACCTTATAACCAGCCTGGTGCAAAACACTAGTTATCATAGAGGTTACAGAGCCTTTTCCATTGGTACCAGCAACATGAACAGATGGAAACCGTCTATGAGGATTTCCCAAGCGTTTTAGCAGCTCGGTAATATTAGTTAGCCCTAACTTAGAGCCAAACTTTACTGTATTGTGTATATATTGAATTGCTTCTTCGTAATTCATATAGTCCTTCCTATTCTTCAATCTTATTATCTTGAAATTGTCATCCTGAACCCAGTAAGGGATCTCACTTCATTTTCTCCATCTTTATAATTTGCTCCAACACCTTATCCATCATGTTCTGGTATTTGTCTTTCTTTTCTCTTTCCTCCTGCACAACTGCCTCTGGTGCCTTGCTTACAAATTTCTCATTGGACAGTTTTCCATTAACCCTGGCCAGCTCTTTCTCCAGGTTCTCTTTTTCCTTTGCCAAACGTTCCATTTCCTTATCTAAATCAATTAGGTCCTCTAATGGAATAAATATTTGAACCTTATCAGTTACAACAGACACTGCATTGGTCGGGATACCTTCTTTGCTATTTTGAACCATTACTTCCGATGCGCTGGCCAGCTTTTCTAAATATAGCTTGGCATTTTGAAATATCGAAACATCCTGAGCCTCAGTTATCAGTATTAGCTTAGCCTTTTTGGAAGGTGCCACCTCCATCTCTGCCCTGATATTACGGATGGAACGGATGGCATCCATGATAGCATGCATCTCATCTTCTGCCTTCTTATTAATCTCTGCCTTGTTTTCCGTTGGCCAGGAAGAAATCATGATGCTCTCTCCCTCATGAGGCAGATGCTGCCACAATTCTTCTGTAATGAAAGGCATGAATGGATGAAGAAGCTTTAGAGTGTTAGATAGTACATAAACTAAGGTGTACAGCGCAGTACCTCTTGCTGAATCATCAGATCCATAAAGTCTAGGTTTCACCAGTTCAATATACCAGTCACAAAATTCATTCCAAGTAAAATCATAGATCTTCTGAGCCGCTAAGCCTAGATCATATTTATTTAAATTATCCGTTACTTCACCAACCAGATGCTGATATCGGCTAATTATCCATTGGTCAGCAATCTCCATTTTCTCAGGTTTTAAGGATTTGCCTTGCATGTTTTCCAGGTTCATCAAAATAAACCGAGTAGCATTCCAAATCTTGTTGGCAAAATTTCGGTTAGCCTCTACCTTTTCATAGTTAAATCGCATATCATTTCCCGGGGTGTTCCCTAGAATCAAGCTCATGCGCAGGGAGTCTGCCCCATATTCATCGATAACTTCCAGAGGGTCAATTCCATTACCCAAAGATTTACTCATCTTCCTTCCTTGAGAATCCCTCACAATTCCATGAAACAGAACATCATGAAATGGTATTTCTCCTCTGTGCTCCAAACCCGAAAAAATCATGCGTGCTACCCAGAAGAAAATAATGTCGTAACCAGTAACTAAAACACTTGTAGGATAGAAATATTTTAGCTCTTCAGTTTCCTCCGGCCAGCCCAAGGTGGAAAAAGGCCACAGCGCCGAGCTGAACCAGGTATCCAGTACGTCTTCATCCTGCTTAAATTGATCATGACCACAGCTGCATTTAGTCGGTATTTCCTTGGCTACTACGGTTTCTCCACACTTTTCACAATAATAAGCTGGTATACGATGTCCCCACCAAAGCTGTCTGGAGATACACCAGTCACGTACGTTTTCCATCCAGTTGTAATAGGTCTTCTCAAAACGTTGTGGCACAAGCTTAATTTCTCCTGAACGCACTGCATCAATTGCAGGCTCTGCCAAGGGTTTCATTTTTACAAACCATTGTCTGGATACAATGGGCTCAACTGTGTTAGCGCAGCGGTAGCACTCACCAACATTATGTTTATGCTCTTCTATCTTTAGTAGCAATCCCATTCCCTTAAGATCCTCAACGATAGCCTTACGGGCTTCGTATCGATCCATTGACTCATATTTACCTGAATTAGTATTCATGCTGCCATCGTCATTCATAACACGAATGATAGGTAAATCATGGCGTAAACCTACTTCAAAGTCATTAGGGTCGTGGGCGGGTGTAATCTTTACAATACCTGTACCAAAGTCTTTATCTACATAGCTATCTGCGATAACAGGTATCTCTCTATTCATAAGCGGAAGTACTACTGTCTTTCCGATTAAATGCTGATATCTTTCATCATCAGGATGAACTGCAACTGCTGTATCTCCCAGCATGGTTTCTGGACGAGTAGTAGCAACTACAACATTTTCATCACTGTCCTTCACTGGATAGGCAATGTGCCAAAAATAACCTTGCTTTTCCTCATAATTAACTTCAGTATCAGATAGGGCTGTCTTACATTCGGGGCACCAGTTTATAATGCGATCGCCTTGATAAATTAAACCTTTTTCATATAGACGAATGAAAACATCAGTAACCGCCTTGCTACAACCTTCATCCATGGTAAAGCGCTCTCTTTCCCAATCACAGGAAGATCCCAGTTTCTTCTGCTGGTTAATAATCCTGCCACCGTATAGCTCCTTCCACTCCCATGCTTTTTCCAGGAAACCTTCCCGTCCCAAATCATTTTTAGTAAGACCATCTTCTGCCAGCTTTTCAACAATCTTAACTTCGGTGGCAATGCTGGCATGATCTGTACCAGGTAACCACAAGGCGGAATATCCCTGCATGCGTTTCCAGCGAATGATGATGTCCTGCAATGCATTATCTAATGCATGACCCATATGAAGCTGACCTGTAATGTTCGGCGGTGGGATCACTATGCAGAAAGGCTCCTTACTTTCATCTACAACAGCATGAAAATATCCCTTCTCTTCCCATTCATTATAAAGTCGATCTTCTACCTGCTTCGGATCATAAGTTTTTGCAATGCTTACCTTTTCTTCCATATCTGAAACCTCCATTTTATAAGTCTAATACTAAATATTTACTGTAATTTAACATCAACGACATTTAATTTGTCCAAAAATAAAATTAGCCTTCATCCAAAAGGACGAAAGCTACTTCGTGGTACCACCTTTGTTCCGTTTGCTGAGAACATCAACAAACGGCACTCTATACTCTATAACGGAAGCACCCGCGCAAACTGTTTCATTACTGTTGCAAGGCTCCAAAGCGACCTTCCACGTTGCCCTCCCAGGAAGCCTTTCAGCCGGTGGACTTCCTTCTCTGCTGGATGCGCGCGTGTACTCCTCTTTATCATAGCCAAAATATCATCTTTACTATTATACCCAAATTATATCGAATTTGTGTGTTTTGTCAATCTTTTTTTCCATTGACGTCTTCTTCGCTAATTGACGTCTTCTTTCGCGACATCTTTATTTACCTTAAAGTTCAAGACTGCATATTGTATCAGGGCTAGAATTGTACTTATTAAGGCAGCAAATAGTATATATTTTGCATAGGAAAGTTCAAAAATCAAAGCAGTAACTGCAAAATAAAACATGACAGTTGCTAGTTTACCATAGATGTTTGCCTGAACGACCACTTCACGTTCTTTTAATAGGAATATAGCTCCTAATATCATGGTAAGCTCCTTTACTGCAATGATAATAATAACCCAGTAAGGAATTACCTCATCTATTGCCAGGCAAACTAGAACCATAAGAAGCATCAACTTATCAGCCAAAGGATCCATCAGCTTGCCCCATTTCGTTATAAGATTATAACGCCTGGCTATCCATCCATCCAGCACATCGGTTATTCCAGCTAAAATGAAAACTGCAAATGCCCATGCCTTATTATTAGCTATCCCATCATTGAAATAAAGGTAAGGAAAAACACCTACCATAAAAAAACGGGCTATAGTAAGGGCATTGGGTAAATTCATAAACATCCTCCAATCGATCTATTTGATTCTACTATTCGACTCATATGTCCTATATTATTTGTTATCCGATATTAATGCAAGAAATTTTTTCTAATATTAGGGTAATTCTATCACATACTGGACATAGGTAACAACTTTTTTCGTTTTACTGTAATTACTCGCTAATCGTTAAGATGCAACCTCCCTATTTACTCTCTTGAATAACAACGGCAATATATGTGGGTATGTTAACGCTTCCGGGTACGTATCGGATAATACAATCTCACCCATTTCACTATCGGAAATATTGGATAACTCATTTATTTCTGCAAAATAAACCTGACCATTGGAGAAATCCGTCGGAGTATGAACCGAATAATCAAATAGAGGGCAAATTTCAAACTTAATTGCACCTGTCTCCTCATATAGCTCCCGCTTTGCCGCTTCAATTGCAGTTTCCCCGATTTCAACATGGCCACCTGCTGTTTCCCATGTAGTACACTCCTTATGCCTGCTGTAAAGTCATTTTTGACGATACCGAGCAAATATCACAACAAGATGATAATATTTAAAATAGTTAAAATCATATGTTCGTACATCGATATCTGTACGTTTAAAATAAGTTGTTGTCCATATGCCGTAACCATTTTGAGTATATAAATTTCGGATAGCATCTGCATCCTTTGTTGCTGAGGTTATAAAAATATTCTTTAGACCATTTTCATATGCCTTATTCTCGACAATAGATAACAGACTTTTACCGACTTTATTAACGCAGTACCCGTTTCTAACATACAAATCATTAATACGAAGGTAGTCTGCACCTAACAGAAATAGGTTGTACTCATTATCACCTAACCCCTCCAAAACATCAATCATTTCCAACCAATCGTGTCTATGTAAGTAATCACATTTAGGATATACTCCTTTATTACGAATACACCACGGATTTTCTATAGTTTCATCTTCGTACCAAACGGGAAAGATACTAACACAGAGGCTGACCCCTCTGCGTCTGATTTGATGTTATCGCCGCAAAATTTATGTTATAATAATGCTCATTGATGGTATGAATATGTATTATTATAAAAAATCTTTTTATGAGGAGAATTAGCATGAAATATATACTAGATCACGATTATCATATACATTCTCATCTTTCACTATGCTCTGATGACCCATTGCAAACAACTAAAGCAATTTTGAATTATGCAGAAAAGAATGATTATTTGGATATCTGTTTGACTGACCATTTCTGGGATGAAAATATAGAGGGCGGAAATGAGTTCAATTTCTATAAGACACAAAACTTTGAACATTTAAGAAAGGCCTTGCCTTTACCTGAAAGTAAATTAGTAAAATTTTATTTTGGTTGCGAAACTGAAATGGATAGGGATATGAGGCTTGGTATTTCGAAGGAACTGATTGAACAATTCGATTTTGTAATTATACCCACCACCCATTTACACATGTCACCATTTACTATTTACCAATCCGACCTTTCCCTTGAAAGACGTGCTGTTGTATATGTAGAACGACTCAATAAGCTTTTGGATATGGATCTTCCTTTTGAAAAAGTTGGTGTAGCGCATTTAACCTGTTCCTTGATTGCAAATGAAAATCCTTATGATCATATTCATGTATTAGAGAGTATTTCTGATTCTATTTATAAGATGCTTTTTGATAAATTTGCTGAAAAAAAAGCTGGTTTCGAACTAAACTTTCCCATTTTTAACTACGAAGGGGAGAATCTTGAGAAAATCCTTCGTCCCTATCGCATTGCTAAACAATGTGGCTGCAAGTTTTATTTCGGTAGTGATGCTCATCATCCAAGTACATTAGATAGTGCTTTAGCCCAATTTGAAGCTATAGTTGATGCCTTAGATTTAACTGAATCTGATAAATTCACACCATTTTCCAGAAACTAAAATCTATTCACCGTACCTCACGATCCAGTTGACTTATAATGCCTTATACCTACTCTCCAGAACATAAGACAAGGAATAAGAAATAGAATTCCAACTAGTGGTAGAAACATGTAAGCTATATTAGCAGTTCTACCGAAGAGATATAAAAACGGATAATATTGAAATAAAGCCAGTGGAACGATATAGGTGAAAAATTTCAGCACTCCTTCACCATAGATACTAAGTGGATACTTACCGAACTCTCTGCCGCCATCAGTAAAGATATTCATGAATTCAAGTCCTTCGATAGTGAAAAAACATATGCTAGCATATATGATAAAAAGACCTGAGAACACAAAAAAGCCACCTGTAATCATAAAAATCACAGTTATAATCTTATCCAAGCTCCATATAACACCACTCGTGGGTATAGCATAGATAAATATCGCTATTGCCTGGAGCAGCCTACCGACTCTTGTAAACTCTATACGTGAAGCCAGAACTTGCAGAATTTCATTTCTCGGCCTGACCATAATACGGTCAAATTCACCGTTGGATATTATACCACCGAAAGCATCAAAGCCACGTACAAAGCACTCAGCAAGAGAAAAAGCAGTTAAAATTACTGCATAGCACAATAGCACTTCACTAAATGAAAAGCCGTTAACGCTGTTAAATCGGCTAAACATGAAGTACATGCCCAAAAAGGTTGTAAATGCTACAAGAAACTGTCCTATGGATGACATCAAAAAGGATGCCTTATATTGCATTTGACTTCTCAGTATAATGGAAGCATATTTTAAATATAAACGCATTTCAACCTCCTTGTACTACAACGTTTTTTAGTGCCTTGTTCATCATATACCTGCCCACAAGAATCAACCCAACAAGCCAGCCAGCTTGCAATAACATGCTCCATAGAATATCGAGCCCATTTACATACCCATTGTATATGAGAAAAGGCGTATTTTGCATCGATGCAAACGGTAGGATATACATTATAGACTGTACGCTTTCTGGGAAAAATGGAAGCGGGATGATTCCGCCCGCAAGAAATTCAACCACCGATGTGGCTAGGATGCGTAATCCAAGTGGTGATATTGTGTAAAAAGTTGATATATAGATTAGCATCGTAAAGGCTACTAACACAAGAAACCCGAGAAACATAGATACTAAAAAAAGTAAACCCGCAAGCAGAGACACTGGTAGGGAAATATTGAAGGGTTTAGGTAGCAAAGCTGCTACTAATAAAATAGGCATACAGCGAAGTACAACTCGCGAAAGACGAACTGCCATATTTTTCGTAAACCACATGGTATAGATACTCACTGGGCGACAGAGTTCATAAGCAACATTCCCACTAGATACAGCATTAAATATTTCATTATCAAAATACCATGCCATAAATAAGGCGAGAAATGCTTGTTGCAGCCACAGATAACTAGACAGTTCAGGAAAGGTCATTGGAAATCCATTCTGACCATTTTGATAGAAGGCCCAAAACATTAAAATTGTCATTCCGCCCCAGGCAAACTGCGTAGAAATTCCAGCCCAGGCAGCTGCTCGGTATTGCAGACCGTTGATGAACCTGATTCTGAAAAAGGAAAGGTACTTTCTCATATTTCAAACTCCTTATACAACGACACAACCATTTCCTCAGCAGTTGCTCCCATTACTGAAATATCTGTAACATCTACCTGAGCAGAAATTAACGAGATTGCCTGTGAGACGGGTAGCTCCAAGGTATTTACAACAAGCTCAGCGTGTCCATCCAAGTCCTTGGTTATGTTTATTCCTTCTATGTCACCTATTCTATCCCCGGTGTAGTCTACTATCAGAGTTTTATGAGTAGAATTGCGTTTTTTTAATTCATTCAGTGTACCATCCAGCAGGATTTTCCCCTTACCAATTAACAGTATACGCTCGGTAAGCGCTTCAATATCCTGCATATCGTGAGTAGTGAGTATGACGGTAGTGCCTCGCTCTTTGTTTAGAGTTTTAATAAAGTTGCGCACAGCGATTTTCGATACCGCATCCAGACCGATTGTTGGTTCATCCAAAAATAGAATCTTTGGGTTATGTAATAAAGATGCTGCTATCTCACATCGCATACGCTGACCAAGGGACAGCTGTCTCGCTGGGGTTCGGACAATCTCATAGATATCAAGAAGTTCGATGAGTTCATTTAGATTCTTTCTGAAGGAAGCATCATCAACCTTGTAAATATCTTTTATCAGCTCGAAGCTGTCAACGACAGGTACATCCCACCAGAGCTGACTGCGTTGTCCGAATACAACACCTATTTCCTTTACATGGTTTATGCGATTCTTCCATGGAGTTCTTCCATTAATGATACACTCACCACTATCTGGTGTTAAAATACCGCTCATGATTTTAATGGTACTGCTTTTACCGGCTCCATTGGGGCCAATGTATCCTACCATTTCACCATCGTTGATTTTAAATGAAACATCATTTAAAGCATGGATATATGTGTATTTTTTATTGAACAGGGTTTTTACAGCTTCGCCAAAACCTGCATTTCTCTTGGCGATCTTAAAGGTTTTATTGATACTCTTTAGTTCAATCATAAACTCACCTCACATATGGTGAAGTATATCAGAAACAGATAACCAAAACAATTATTTTTTTGTAGAAAGGATAATTTTGTAAAGAAGTCAAAACATGCTCAGTTGAGCACTTTGTTCAGGGAACTCATGCAAGTATTCGAATATCTTGCTGACATTGCTCATTACACCATGAGCCTTACATTCCTCATGAAATATATTCATCAAATGGTTATGATTGTCACTACTGACCTCATAAGAATAACCGTATTTATAATGATATTTTTCTCTCAGTCCTGGAAAGTGCTCATCTAACTTTTGGTAAAAATATTCTCTATCTCCCTCTCGCAAAGTTACACCGATTCCAAAGCAAATTATACCCTTCACCTCCGCTTCAAAGCAGTAGTTAAGTATTCCTCGCAGATTCTCCTCTGTGTCATTTATAAATGGTAGTAGTGGCGTTAACCAAACAACTGTAGGAATGTTGTTGTCACGTAGGATCTTCAAGGCTTCAAACCGCTCTCTTGTGGTACAAACATTAGGCTCTAGGATTCTACATAGATTTTCATCGTATGTAGTCAGTGTCATCTGTACAACAGATTTAGATTTCTTATTAATGCTTTTCAGTAAGTTAAGGTCACGTAATACACGATTTGACTTAGTGATCAACGTGGCACCAAAACCGTATCTATCGATAATTTTGAGGCATTTTCGCGTCAGCCCTAGTTTCTCTTCACAATGCATATAGGGATCACACATAGAACCTGTGCCAATCATGCACTTTTTACGCTTTCTGCGCAGGGCATCCTCAAGCAGTTCTGGTGCATTCTGCTTCACCTCGATATCTTCGAAGTCATGCTTCATCTGATAGCATGTTGAACGACTATCACAATAGATGCACCCATGGGTACATCCACGATATATGTTCATTCCGTTTTTGGCGGAGAGTATTCCTTTTGCATTTACAAAGTGCATGGTTGTTTCCTCTTAACTTTCATAATATAATGATTGCTGCTTATTCATACGCAATTAGCTCTATGCTTCTCTTTTAACCACGTCGATTTCGACGGGGTTAAAAACTAGATTATACAATTGTTACCATAGCTCTAAAAATATCTTTTTTTTTAGTAATTTCATTTTTCTCACCTGCGACAATCATTTCCAAGCACATGTAAAAGTTTAATAGTTAACCCCTTGCACAAGAAGTCCCCTACCTCTAAGCTACCTTGCTCACTTTAGTGAGAGCGAAGGTGGGGGATGAATTGCTGCCCCTCA
>LSQX01215701.1_pt1 | contig 12321 bp, 7 predicted proteins | sample 654561 | NCBI WGS metagenome assembly LSQX01 (sample SAMN04489861, study PRJNA283612) | anaerobic digester metagenome | isolation source: 4 biogas reactors fed with cattle manure at either 37C or 55C with and... | place: Denmark: Kongens Lyngby | collected 2014 | reverse complement strand
GAAGCCGTCCATATCCCCTTTAAATACTCCATTTCATAGGCAAGAAATTCGATTACCTGTGGGCTGCTTGTTTCAGGTGCAGGAAACCAAAACATACTGGTAAATAAAGCAAATATTGAAACGAATACTCCGGTTAAACTCTTCTTGAAAGCGAAAAATATAATAGGAATAATAAATAAAGGTCTTATATACCAACTCAATACATTATGATGTCTAGCAAATGCCCAGTTAAAAAATATATCATTTGTTATAAAAAGTATAATAAATATCACTGTAGCTATTGCAAAAATTATTCCTAATAAATAGTCCGTTTTTTTAGTCAAAATTATATCCTCCTTAATTTCTATACGGATTTATCAAAAAAGTGATCGTCATATTTAATACCTCTAGAGTATATATATTATAACTTATTTAATCGCTGGTCAGCATAATTATAATATTTTTTCTACCTAATGGTCAACATAATATATCCCCAAGCGACAGTCAAATTTGTTTTCCCCTGCTTTTTTATGCTTTTATTATGTTTACATCTCTCTTTGGATATGGTATTTCAATTTCTTCTTTATCGAATTCTATTTTAACTTTTTCCATCATATGCCAGTATATAGACCAGTAATTTTCGTTTTTGCTCCATACTCTAAATATAAATACTACTGCACTATCTCCATGTTGACTAACTTCTATTTGAGGTGCAGGATCTTTAAATACTCTTGAATCTTCATCTGCAATTCTCTTTAGAACACTTTTTACATGGTGAATATCCGCATCATAGCTAACTCCAAATTCAAAGTCAACCCTTCTAATTTCATTAGCTGAATAATTAGTTACACTTGAATTTGATAAAACTGAATTTGGTATAATTATTTTTTTATTATCCGGTGTATTCAAAACAGTATAAAATATTTGAATTTCTTCTACTGTTCCGCTGTGCTGAGATGACTCAATATAGTCTCCCACTCCAAACGGTTTAAGTAAAAGTATAAGCACCCCACCTGCAAAGTTTGAAAGGCTTCCCTGCAATGCAAGTCCAACTGCTAAGCTGGCAGCTCCTAAAATCGCAACTAAAGATGCTGTCTGTATTCCCATTATAGCAGCTACAGAAATTATAACTATTACATATAAAAGAGCTTTAATAAGAGACAATAAAAATGAATTCAAAGAAGGGTCTAATTTCCTTTTTTTAAATCCATCTTTTAATAAACTTAATACTTTTTTTACTACTATATGTGCTATTATGAGAAATACAATAGCTATTAATATTTTCCCTCCGTAAATTATTATCGAATCTTTTATTGTTTCAAAATTCATAAGTATAACACTCCTTTCAATTTAATCCACATATGAGAACTATATCCCTAGTTTTGCAGCAAATAATTAAATAAGCATAAGCGTAAACCTTGTAATTAAATGGATACAAGGATTATTTTTTGTCAAATTTTAATCTTTTTCATGTTGTATTATGTCGTGTAACGTGTTATAATGTAATTAGGTGGTGATTAATATGTATTTAAAAAAAGCTTCTAATAAAAAGACTGGCCGAACATATCTTTCTATTGTTAAAGGATATAGAGATCCTGAAACTAAAAAAGTCAAACAGAAAACTGTTAAAGGCTTAGGCTATTTAGACGAATTGGAAAAAGATTATGATAATCCTATTGCTTATTTTGAAAATGTAGCAAAACAAATGACTGAAGAAGATAATGAAGTTGAAAGACTTCTAACTTTTACTTTTAATGCTAATGAAAAAATCGATTCTTCTTCTACATTAAGAAAAAATTTGGGTTTCTTTGTTTTAAGTTATTTTTACCATAAATTAAATATTGATAAGTTTTTTATTAATAGGCAACGCAACTTGGATATTGAATATTCTCTTAACAATATTTTTCAAATGATTGTATATTCAAGGGTTCTATTTCCTTGTTCTAAGAAGAAGTCTTATGAGAATATGGATTACTTCTTCACTGATTTTAATTTCTCATTAGATGATGTCTACAGAGCATTGGACTATTTTAATTTCTACAAAAATGATTTATTATTACATACTCATGAAATGGTTCGGATGATATATGGCAGGGACATGAGTAATGTCTACTACGATGTAACTAATTATTATTTTGAAATTAATGAGCCTGATGAATTCCGCAAAAAGGGCGTTTCTAAAGAGCATAGTCCCAATCCAATTGTTCAAATGGGCTTACTTATGGATAATTCCGGTTTACCTATTAATTATCGTTTATTTGAGGGTAATACCAATGATTGTGAGACATTAATGCCTGTTCTTGATGATCTCAAGGATGATTATGGGTTAAAGCGTATTGTTGTTGTTGCTGATAAAGGTATGAATACTGGAGAAAATATTGCTTACAATATTCTACATAAAAACGGATATGTTTATTCTCAAACGGTTAGAGGAGCTAATGCTGACTTGAAAGACTTTGTCCTATCTGATAAGGGATATGTTGTATCAAAAGATGGATTTAAAATTAAGTCTCGTGTAGTAACTACAGATATCTGGGTTACAAATACCTCTAACAAGAAAGTTAAAGTTCCTATTGAACAAAAACAAGTTGTTTTCTATAGCCCTGATTATGCAAAGAAGGCTCAACACGATAGGGAGAAAGCTGTAGAAAAAGCTAAAAAGATTATTGGAAAAAACAAAAATGCGAAGTTACCAGCCAAAGGCTCATTTAAATATATAATATCTACTCCTTGCGATACGGAAACAGGAGAACTATATGAATGTGAAGATATTCATTACATAGATAATGATAAAATCCAAGAAGAAATGAAATTTGACGGCTATTACGCTATTATCACAAGTGAGTTGAACATGTCTGATTCTAATGTCCTTGAAGTTTACAGAGGTTTATGGAAAATTGAAGAATCTTTTAAAATTACTAAAAGTGAACTAAAGACCAGACCTGTACATGTGTCAACAAAAGAACATATTGAAGCCCACTTTTTAACATGTTTTTTTGCATTACTTTTAATTAGATTGGTTGAAATGAAAACAAAGCATAAACATTCTACCAAGACTTTGATTAATGAAATGAAAAAAATTACAGGAACTTATTTGGATGAAAACTATTATATGTTAGACCACTACAACGATATTGTTGAGGATTTGGGAAATGCAGTAAGTATCGATTTTACTAAAAGATTTATGACTTTAGGCGAAATTAAAAAAATTTTAGCTGAAACTAAGAAATGAGATATTACACAACGAATTTATGACTAAATCTAAAAGCCTGAACCTATTGTTTTTACTAAGGTTCAGGCTATTTTACTCTGTTTTTGCTGCAAAAGTCAAGTAAATTATTATCGAATCTTTTATTGTTTCAAAATTCATAAGTATAACACTCCTTTCAATTTAATCCACATATGAGAACTATATTATCACAAAAACAGTAAAATTGGTAATCTTTTTAAATATTATTAGAAATTTGCTCCATTGAGTACTATCTTACTTTATGGATTCATATAGTGATTTAAACTCTTTTTGATGCTGGAGAAAAATATCAACAAGCACTGGATCAAAGTGAGTTCCTTTATTTGAAGTTATAATCTCCATACTCTTTTCGTGAGAAAAGGCATCTTTATAAACTCGCTTGGAGCGCAAGGCATCATAGACATCAGAAAGAGCCATTATGCGAGCAGATAGAGGTATTTTAGTTCCCTTGAGACCTTTATTATAACCACTACCATTCCATTTTTCGTGATGATACAGAGCAATGTCCATACCCATTTTGATAAATTCATTCTTATCGTATTGCTTTCCGACTTTAGAAAGCGTGTCATAGCCTATCTGCACATGTGTCCTCATTATTGAAAACTCATTGTCTGTGAGCTTTCCGGGTTTTAGTAAAATGCTGTCGGGTATTCCAACCTTGCCAATATCATGAAGCGGACTTGCTTTATATATGGTTTCTATAAATATATCTGTAACAGCATCTGAGTATTCAGGGACAGACCGTGCTTTTTGGGCAAGTAATCGGCAGAAGCTGGCAGTCCGTTCGATATGTGCACCAGTATCGTCATCTCTTGATTCTGATAGCTTAATTAGCGCATAGATGGTTGCCATTTGAGAGAAAGAAATTTCCTTAACTTTTTCTTCAACCAGATGTTCAAGGTGTTGACTGTATTTTTCAAGTTCGTCTTCGACCCTTTTCATTTCGGTAACATCTTGAATCGTTCCATAATAACGAGTAAGAGAACCTTTGGCGTCAAACTTAGAATAAAACCTCAAATGCACCCATTTTGTTTTACCACTTTTCATAAGCAAGCGATACCTGGTTGTCCATGGTTTTTTCTTCACAAACATCTCCTGGAACATCACAGTCACTTTCTTTAAATCGTCAGGATGAACAAAAGAAAAAAACAAATCTGAAGATGCAGAGGTTGTTTTGTCAATTTCAAGAATTTCATATATGGAATTTGACCAAATCATAGTACCCAAGGTTGGGCTTATATCCCACCGACCTAACAATGCAATTTCCTGCGCTTCAGTAAGCATTTCTCGACTAAGTGACAATTCATTGTTAAGCAAATCTAAACGTTTGGCTATAGAAGAATGATCCAGAATCAATTTTGTTAACAGTTCTGTTTGATTCTGATAGTCAATTTCCTTTGCGAAGCTTTCTATGGCATAGGCTTTTATGCCGATATCTGACTGTGAGCTGTTTGATAAAAAATCATACAGCTTTAAATTTCTATTGCTCATTTGAACTCCCCCATTAAGAGACATTCGATACCTACATTTTCGACTGCTCGCAAGTGTCGAATAATTGTTTTCACATCCTCTTTTGTAGTTATAACACTGCCGTGCTGCGGTGCGATTCTATCTATATCTAGTTTTTCGATTGTATCTATAGCATTCGACAGCGCACGGTTTGAGGTCATAATTATTTTATGAAATTTAATAATTCCGTTTATAGGGCATCTAGATAAATTTCGGTAACATATATTGTTATTCTGGCACTCTCTACAATAATCATTCAGTTCAAGCATCAGTGACCATCTGGCATCAAAGCTCCCGAACAAATCACTAGAGAAAAGTGTTTTTGTTTTTGTATCATACGTAACAAAGCTGCCTGGTTCGTGACAATAGGGAGTTGCGTAAAATTCCAGTCGCCTTCCTGTAGCGAAGTCAAAACGACTGTCAATTTCACGGTAATCTATTTTCTCTGTTTTCGGGGAGTAGTAATGAATAAATACATTGTTTTCTGAATGGGAAATAATTCTGAGTGCATCATTATTTATAATAGCCTCCAACTGAGGAAGGCTTCCGCACAGATCAGGATCATAATGTTGATATATCAGCCTTGTTATTTGCGAAGGACCCAGTCCCGTTCTCAGGATCTTAAGCATGACAGTACTGAAATCGTCGCGGTTTCCGCCATCAATCAAAACAGCTTCATCTCCCTCGATAATTATATATGGATTACAATGAAGACCTCTGTTTTCATCAGAATAACCTACCCAGTAAATACCCTCAGCAATATTGACTGGTTCTTTCTCTAAGTGTTCTTTATTTATTTTCATAATTCACTCCTACTTTTAAATTGTTTGCAAGATCTTGACTTTTTACTTTGTATCTCTTCTTTCAGCTTACTGTATGGCTTGAATTGCAATTTCACAAATAGACAAATCTAAAATAATTAAAGCAATAAATTCATTCTATTTTTCCACCGAACTCCTTTATATGCTCTTCTCTTAATCCTGGGAAGATACCTACAAACTCATCTCCCCCCAGCGAATCAATTCATCAGAACTTTTTATAATTTCATTTAAAAATTCTTCACCACACCATCTCGCATATCAGCACCAATTTTGCATCATATGTTAGTCCCTATTGAATCGATATTGGAATTTTCATTCTTTATCGCTTTTTTGTCTTTCAATATAAAAGCCAGTGCCGAATCTTCATCAAGTGGATTGCTGATTAGAAATCCCTGAATTCTGTCGCAGCCATGCTCCCGTAGGTAGCCGAGCTGCTTTTCATACTCAACACCTTCGGCTACAACACAATGGCCCTGTTTGTGAGCCATTGATATGATATCTCCGGTGATAGCCTCTTCCGGTTTTAACACCATTAATTTATCAATGAAGCTTTTATCAATTTTCAGGCAATCAATATTTAATTCCTTTTCACGAGCAAAAGAGGAGTAGCCTGTCCCAAAATCGTCGATTAGCACTTTAATTCCAGCGGCTTTAAGCGAATCAATAACCATGTTTATTTCTGCTCTCTCTGTGGCAAATACTGATTCAGTGAGTTCAATCCCTACATTCTCTGGGTTAATACGCATTTCATGGATCATATTTAACAACCTGTTGGCAAATCCATCTTCCAGCATCTGAATCGTCGAAATATTAATGGATACAGCTATCGTATGGTGCCCACTCTCTTTAAGTTTATTTAAAAATCCAAGGGCTTGGATAATGATACTTTCTCCAAGCGGAGCAATAAGGTTTGTTTTTTCGGCAATAGGTATAAATTCCAAAGGTTGAATCAAACCATGTTTTTCACTGTTAAGTCTGGCTAAAGCTTCGAATCCACAAACCTTATTTGAAGTAATATCAAATATTGGTTGATACTGTAAATAAAGTCTGCCGGTCTTTATTCCCTCCGAAATTTCTGTTATTTCTTGGCTAATATCATTCTCGCGGGTATTTTGGATATCTAATTCCTTGCTATGGAATAAAATACTAACAATATTTCCAATGTTTTTTGCAGCTGCTTCACTTGTATTCATAAGATTTTTCAATAGCTCATCAGAGTCGTTCCCAATTGATTTATCTATCTGCAAAATTCCTATACCGACCCTTACTCCAAAGACATATAAATGTGAAGACAATGTTTCTGATATTTTTTCACAAAAAGCAGTCAATTCTTTTTCATCTTCGTAACCTTTCACATAAAAAACAAATCTATCCTCGGTTGTATTGAACAATGAGTAATTATCACTACAAAAAGCCTTTAGCGAATCAGCAATATTCCTTAGCATATTTTGTTTGTAATAATACCCGTAACGCAGACTTAAGGCGTGCAAAGAAGACAAGTTGATACACACCAATGCACGTTTATCCACAGAGAATATTGATAAGTCGTTTTGCAATGTATTTTCTAATACAGCACGGTTATAAAGTCCTGTCAGCAGCACATGTTCACTGTTGTATAATAGGGTGGCTTCTATTTTTTTGCGCCTTGTTATGTCTGTAATGATACAAAGATGGTCATCGTACTTTCCTCTCGACGTGCTGAAGGGAGCAACAACCATATTAACCCAAACAATAGAACCGTCAGGCTTAACAAAGCGCTTTTCCATAGAATATTGATCGATTTCACCATTTTTAAATTGTTCGAAATAATTCAGATCAGCATCCAAATCTTCCGGTTCTGTTATCTCTTCCCAAGAAATTTTTAGCAGTTCTTCTTTTGTACGCCCTAGAATTTGTGCATACCTCGGGTTAATGTTAATATCTTCAAATTCATCATTATTTACAGGGCTTTTGTCATTCATGATAGCTATCCCAACAGGGGCTTGCCTAAAAATATTGGAATAGAATTTTTCTCTGACTATCTGAGTATTGATTCTATTTATATAAGCAGTATTTTTCTCCTTGTACGCTTTTATTAGCGTGATTATCACAAGGACGCCCACATAAGATATGATTCCCGGAAAAGAGGCAGTTGACTCGTATCGAATAAAAAATGTGATGGAACTTAAGAGACTGATAAAGTTCATCAAAACAGCCGAAATATACCCCGGACGGTTTTCTTTGAGTACCAGGTATATCGAAATAAACATTTGTATTTGAACAATGATACCTCTGATTACCGATTCATTAAAAAAGACTGAACCTATTGCAAAGTTATAATTTGTAAGAAATATTTGCAGGGCAGAAAGAATTATGTATATAAGGACACTTGAGAATAATATCATGTAACTGGTTTTTTTATCTATCCCTTCTGTTATACTAAATCCGTCTTTTTGCAGAACATGGTATATGGATAGAACGGGTATCATCATAATAACAGGTGCCATTTGTGGTAACTTAGAAAACAGACTGCTGAAAACAACATCCGTAATTGTACCAAGAACTAAAGCTAAAATTATCGATAGACTTACAATATGTGATTTCTTTTTTGTGATATTATCTGATGGTTTTTTGCCCCATTGATACAAAAGAAATAATCCTATCAGCGTAAAACCTATATAGTAAGCATAGAAGATCCAGTCCCAAACGTTATTTTGAGCTACGTTAATCCAACCATATTCTGTTTGGCGCAGTTCATATGGGGAAGGATTTATATCATTTGGAATAGCAAAAGCAAACAAAGAGAAAAAGGCTAGTAAATAAAGACATAAGTAGTACCACCACTTCCTAAACGACGTGGATTTACCCGTTATGATTATTATAAAGTGGAGTAAAATCGCGTACGCAGAGCCCCAGCCGATAGCTGCAATTCTACGAAAAATTTCACATGTTGCTGTATCCGGAGCACCAGCTGCCAGCGCCATGCCTGACGACCAAATTGTAATCGCAACTGTAAGAGCAAAAAACACCCTATTGGCTGGGGCCTTAATATTGCCTTGCAATGTAAGTATACCACTGACCAGCACAATAGTACCAACAGCAAAAAATAGCAATGAAGTTATCGATGTAATAAGCATTATATTCCTCCCTTTCAGCCTCTATTTAGCTGAACAAAAACGTTTTTAATGATTCTAGTAGTTCTTCCTCTGATAGTGCTCGATACGAAAAAAGACATGTATGCCTCTAAACATTATGTTAACACCATTAAGAAAATTCCCTCAAAATAATCTTCTGATGGAATAATACTAAAACTATTCAATATTATCGTTTATAATTTGTACAAACACTTCTACAATATATGGATCAAACTGTGTTCTTGAACCTTCTTTAATCACTTCGATAGCCTTCTTTTTTCTACCTTCCTGAGATAAGTCATTTTTATTTAAAACTCGTTCATAGGTTTCTGCTATAGATATAATTCTGGATATTAGCGGAATTTCTTCTTCCTTGAGACCTCTTGGATATCCCTTTCCATCCCATCTTTCATGATGATTATATACATATTCAGCTAAATCTAAAGTTTCGTCAAAAAGATTTAAAATACGATATCCAACAACAGAGTGTTGCCGCATTTTTATGTATTCCTCGTCTGTCAAGGTGTCTTTCAATAAGATGCTGTCATCAAGAATTATTTTGCCGATATCATGCAAATAGCCGGCTCTTTTTAATTTGGCTACATCTGATTCAGAAAACTTTAATGCTTTGCCTATTTTCTCGCACAATTCATCAACAATAATTGAATGCTGTTTTTCTTTAGGACTCTTTGAATGCAATGTTCCAACTATGTTTTCTATGATATCCTTATTTGTTGATTTACGATTCATAGTTTTGTCCTTATACATGGCATTCTCAGCATTTGACATAATTTCTTCCAAGGATTGATTCACATTTGTTTTTGTATCACAGCCAAGTGAAATACTGCATTTTATAGCAGCCAAGTTAGCTTTTGTGAATTCAGACTTGATTCGTTTAAGTATTTTCTTAGCATCTTCCTCTTTTGCTTTTGGCAGTAGAATAAAAAACTCATCGCCACCAACCCGAGCAACTATATCACCTTCCCTGCAATATCTTAAAATTATTTCGGCTGATTTTTTTATCAACTCATCTCCTGCGTCATGACCAAATATATCATTTGTCATTTTTAACCCGTTAATGTCACCAACTATTACTGATATAGGTAAATTATCAATGTTATCAATCTTACGCTGGTTATCCTCAAAACACATTCTGTTGAAAAGGCCTGTAAGCGAATCATGACAACTGAGATATTGGATTTCTGCTTCTTTTTGTTTGCGCTCTGTAATATCCATAAAGGTTATAACGGCTCCAATAACATCACTGTTTTTAATCTGTGGATATGAGTGATATTCTACATCAAAGGATGTGCCGTCAGCCTTCCAAAACACCTCATCATCAGCATCGAATCCCTTACCCTCCTTAATTGACCGAAAAATCTTACATTCATCAATTGGAAATGGTGTTCCCTCTCGTTTAGTATGATGAATTTGCCAATGCATATTCTTACCAAGAAGGTCTTCTTGGCAGTTATAACCCAGCATTTTAATGCAGCTTATATTGCAGAATGTGCAATTTCCGTTTAAATCTATGCCATAAATTGCTTCCCCTGCAGAATCTAAAAGAAGCTGAAGTTCATCCGTTCGCTCCCTAACCTTTGTCTCTAAGTTTTCAATAAAGGATTGCATTTTACCAGCAACATTGTTAAAGCTTTCTGATATTAATCCAATTTCATCATATCTGACCACTTCAACTCTTTTTGATAAGTCACCTGATGACAATGCTTCTGCAACATGAAGAAGACTGTTCATGGGCTTAAGCATTTTTCCAGTAACAATATTATAAGCTAAAATTGATAATAATAGGGACAAAGTTGCAATGAATGCCGCCCAGCGCATACTACTATCCACATCTGTCAATAAAATTGATTCGGGAATTGCAGATATTACAACCCAATCAATTCCGCTCATATTAACTTCTTGAGCATTTATATAAAAATTCTCACGTTCACCTTCATAAACAAACTGTCTAGCATTATTTTCTTGATACTGTACATATGCATTTTGAATATCGAAATTTATTACATCTGTAAGATTATAGCGTTTTAATGTACCATCCTTTAAAACTGTAAAGTTGTCCATTCCCATGGAGTTTGCAATCAAATCAGATGAGCTTTTTTCTATGATTAAGGCAACTCCATTATATTCTTTCACTGCATCTTTAAGAAATATATTAATATCCGAAAGCAACAAATGTGTTCCAAGCACCCCCTGAATCTCTTTTCTATCATTATAAACAGGCCATGCAGCTGATACAGTTAAGTCATCCATAAAAAAATGTTTATAAATATGGGAAAATGAAGGCCCTTCAGCCTCAATAGCTGCCTTGTACCATTCTCGGGTTCGTGGATTAAATTGACCTGCCCTAACAACAAGTTCTCCGGCTGTCATATCTTCATTTGCTGTATAATACCAGGAATTACCTCCAGTGCTTTCATTGTTTTTCATGATTTCAATAATGCCATTTTCATTCCTGCGGGCTCCGTAGTATTCTCCATTAACAGTGCCATAGCTGAAGCTGTAAATTTCGTCATTATGAGAATTTAAAACACCTACGAAAAACTTATCTCGAAGTGTTTCATCAGATATATCAATTAACCCATTTGTAATTGTTAAATAATTAACCTCATTTATATGATACGGCTCATACATGAAAGAACTTAATTTATTAAATAAATCATCATTGATATCTTTAGCAATACGTTCAGTAGTCTTCCTTGCTGAAGATATCCAATTTGTGTATACCAAAGTCCCATATATACTAATTGATAAAAACAAGAATATTATAAAAACAATAATAATGATATTTTTAATTGAAATGTTTCTTTTCTTATCATTCATTTACACTACCTTCCTCATAGTTGGCTGTCAATTGAATGGCAGTCGTTGTTTTTATCAGATTGCAATTAATTTTAATACCTAAAAAAATTTTCTTAAGCGAGATACCCTTTCTATCAAATCGTTTTTATATAAATTAAAAACATTTTCAAAAGAATATATCATATAATACCATAATTAGTCAATATTTTTAATCTTTTCCCTAAAAAAATCCCTCTATAATATCTTTTGAGGGATTTTTTTATAAATTTTTACATCTTCAGTGTACTGCTATTCTACTATTTTGTTTTATCTTCATCTATTTCTAATTAAAATCAATCTCATAAGTTGTGCTAAGCCACTTGCCATAATTGTCAATTTCCTTTAGTACTAAAGAATGAATATTTCTTATATTCCATTCGGAAATAGATTCTTTGTTAGAGATCAAATCCTCTACAAACACAATGGCATCACGATGATTGATCGTCTCATGAAGTATAATATATTGTTATTATTATCGATAACATAGTTTGGCGTAGCGTAACGTATGCACAATTTCATGTGGCATACTCCTACTACTGTTTTTTCATTAGATGCTTTTTATAATAATAAATACCACCAATACAAACTATTAAACCAGTAATGGCTGGTTTTAAAATAGATGCTCCAGCTTCTCCACTAAATACAATGCTCCACATAATCTTTAATACAGCAGCTGAAGTAACAACTCCTATTAGCAGTTTCCAGTTTCTTTTCCATGCAGCTATAATAAGAGCAATAAAGAATATTGGAACAGATAAGCTCATTGTAATTTTGGAAGCTGTCCATATCC
>LSQX01046902.1_pt1 | contig 12323 bp, 9 predicted proteins | sample 654561 | NCBI WGS metagenome assembly LSQX01 (sample SAMN04489861, study PRJNA283612) | anaerobic digester metagenome | isolation source: 4 biogas reactors fed with cattle manure at either 37C or 55C with and... | place: Denmark: Kongens Lyngby | collected 2014 | reverse complement strand
CATTTATTTATTGGGCGATAAGGTAATCAAATATCCAGCTTGAACTCACCCGTACATGCGACAGATAATCCAATGGGTCAGCCGCACGGGCAGGATCTTGAAGAGCACCAGAACCAGCCTGTAAAAGAAGCCCAGACCATAGAGGGGCTTGGGATTCCTCTTCTCGGCCAGTCGAAGGATCTTGCCGGCGATCACAGAAGGCTTGGTGCCACCCCGCTCATCTTTTTCCATTTTCGCTACGGACCGTTCGCATCGCGCGCCATAATCCGTCTCAGGACAAGCGTCTTTAATACGGCTGTCCGTAAATCCGGTCGCGACATCGCCCGGCATGACAGAGATGGTCTTGATCCCAAACGGGGCAAGCTCCGTATTAAGCGCCAGCGCCAGCATATTCAGACTTGCCTTACTGGCTGAATAAAAGCTCTGAAATGGCAAGGAAACAACGGCCGCGACTGAACTGGTCAGGATGATCCTCCCCTTTGCCACCCTAAGAAAAGGAAGGCAGTACCGGATCAGCTCAACTGAAGAAAAATAATTAAGATCGAACTGCCGGATGACCTCTTCTTTGGGAGTGTCTGCGATGGCACCGGCAATGCCGAAACCGGCGTTGGAAAATACCAGATCCAGCGATTCTGTGTGTAAGGCAATCTGCTCAAAAGCGCCCGACAGGGAGTCGTGATCCGTGAGATCACAAGCGATCTGATGAAGCAGGCCGTTTCCCCGGTAAGATGCTTCGGGAAGTACGGTTCTCGACAGACTGAACACCTCATATCCCCGGCAAAGCAAGCGATCGACCAAGGCTTTTCCGATCCCTGAGCTGCCTCCTGTCACCAGAACTTTTTTAACGCTTGACATTTCTACCTCCCAGTCTCCCCTCCAAAGGGGAATCGCGCGATTGGCGAGTAAACCAGCCTTCCGTTCACCAAATGTGACCAATATAAAACCAGCTCCTCTGCCTGGAAAGCAACGGGCTTCCCGAAGAAGGACACCAGCTCCGGAGAGCCGAGCAGTGTGCCCTTGGCGTCCCTGGCCAGGGTCAGATGGGGCTTGTAGGCCCTCCTGTCTCTTCGAATCCCGAGACTTGCCAGAGCCTCTGCTTCGAGACCCTGATAAGTGCTCAGTGCCGGATGATTCTCAATCTGCCAAACGATCAGGTCCCCTCCCCTCCTGCGACGGAACAGGCCGCCTGATCCGGCTGAGATCCAGGGAGCTTCGGAGCGGTCAAGCGCTGCAAGCAATCTTTTAATCGAATCTTCCTCTTCTGTTTCACCGATGAAATTCAAGGTCAGGTGAAGCCGGTCCCGCGGGGTGAACCGTCCCCGGACGTCCTGCTCACAAAGCCTGTCGGAGGTCGATTCAATTTCGTCCAGCCATGAGACAGGTAAATCAATGGCAGTAAACAATCTTTTCTTCTTTACGGTCATAAATCTATTCTGGCACAGCCTGTCTGAAAGGAAAACGGGTCTTCCCAGTCGACTGGAAAGACCCGTCAAAGTTCAAAATTGTATGCTCTTAGCGTATAAGGGACTGGATCCAGCCGAGCAGATTAACTCGAGCGAAGACCGCGCCCATGACTACTGATACCACGGACATGATCTTGATCAGGATATCAAGCGAAGGACCCACGGTATCCTTGAGGGGATCCCCGATGGTATCACCCACGATCGCGTGTTTGTGCTCTTCTGATTCACGGCTCAGTCCTTCAATACCGCCCACTTCAATAAACTTCTTGGCGTTATCCCAGGCACCACCCGCATTGCCGGTAAAAAGAGCCAGCATGATGGCTGAAATAGTCGCGCCAATCAAGAGGCCGGCGACGAAAAGGGGACCGAAAATGAAGCCGGAAATAACGGGAAAGAGAACCGCGAAGAGAGCGGATACCCTCATTTCCTTCAGAGCGCCTCTGGAGGAAATGGCGATGCAGGTCTCGTAGTCAGGCAAGACTTCGCCTTCCAGAAGCCCCTTGATCTCCCTGAACTGTCGCCGGACTTCAACGACCATCAGCCGTGCTGTTTTGGTCACCGAGTCAATCAACATCCCTGAGAACATAAAGGGCAGGGCACCGCCGATGACGAAGCCCACCAGTGTCAAGGGTTGGATGGCATCCAGATTGATCTGCTCCGAAGGCGGTGTGAAGGTAAAAAGATAGGAAGAAATCATGGACAGGGCGGCCAGAGCGGCAGATCCGATGGCAAAGCCTTTTCCAATCGCGGCTGTCGTGTTCCCGACGGCATCCAGCGTATCGGTGATCTGTCTGACCTCATCGTCCAGGAAGCTCATCTCGGCGATGCCGCCGGCATTATCGGCGATCGGCCCGTAGGTATCGACCGATACGGTGGCTGTGACGAAGGACAGCATGCCCGTTGCGGCCATGGCGACTCCGTACATGCCCGCCAGTTGATAGGCTCCCAGGATGGCCAGACCCAGCGTGACACAGGGGTACATGGTTGACTTCATCCCTACGGCAAGTCCTTCCGTGACTGTCAAGGCGACTCCCTCTTTGGTGGACTCGGCGATCAGCTTGGTAGGCTTGTAGGAATAGCTGGTGTAATATTCTGCGAATACACCAATCACAATGCCCGAGATCACGCCCATGCTGGCGGCCAGCAGTGGGGACAACCATCCGGCCGCGAATTGGGCATTCTTCATCTCCAAAGGATCCGCGGCCCCGAACATGACCCAGGCCAGGACAACACCAAAAACCAGGGTCGCGCCGGCAGAAATCCAGGTTGACATATTGAGTTCATGGTGCGGATTTTCCGATAGTTTCTTTTTAAGTAAGAGCGACATGATTCCGATAACGCAGGCAACCAGACCACCGGCAGCAAAAACCAGCGGGTAGTTGATCATGGCCGCGACCATGCCCTTGCTGACATCCACATGGTGACTGCGGAAAAGCTCGCAGGCCAGGATGACGGCTGACATGATGGCACCCACGTAAGACTCCAGCAGATCGGAACCCAAGCCGGCCACGTCCCCGACATTGTCGCCCACATTGTCAGCGATGGTGGCGGGATTTCTCGGATCGTCTTCCGGGATATCAACTTCAGTCTTCCCAACCAGATCCGCGCCCATATCAGCGGCCTTGGTATAGATACCTCCGCCAACGCGGTTGAACATGGCAATAATGGAACAGCCAAGCGCGTAACCGGATACGGTAATGGTGAAGGTGGTCGGCAGTCCCCACCAGTTGACATGCTCAATGCCGTCAATGATGTCGTTCATCTGACCGAGTCCATGACCGAAAACCAGATAGACAATCAGGATACCCAGGAGCGCGAAGCCTCCCACACAGAGCCCCATGACTGTTCCACCCCGGTAGGCGACCTTGAGGGTTTGGCTGAGACTGCGGGTTTCCCTGGCCACATTGGTCACACGGACATTGGAATAGGTGGCGATCTTCATACCGATGAAACCGGCCAGGGCACTCATGACCGCGCCGATGACAAAGGCAACCGCCATCTGCCAGGTGATCATAACGCCGAGCACAACCGCGATCACCAGGGCAATGACAGACACTACTCTGTACTCGTAGTTGATGAAGGTGGAGGCACCGAGCCGGATCGCCGCGGCAATTTCCTGCATGCGTTCCGTGCCCTCGTCCATCCGTTTGACTGCAAAATAGTTGATGGCCGCGTAACCGAGCGCCAGCACGGTGCCGAAAGCCATAATGATCGTTAAGATGACAAGACTCATCTTCACACTCCTTCGAATTTTCTTGGAAAGAGATCGCGATTCAAGTCACACCTCTCCCCGCTTACACTTTTTGATACTAACATTGATCGGGGCGATTGCAAACAAACCAAAGGCGGGCCCGACACCTGACAAGGCATCGGGCACCGCCCTCAACAGTTGGTCAACTGTTCATCTACAACTGACTCAAATCAGGTCTTATTTCCCGAACTGAGCATCGTTGTTGCCGCTTGACGAGGTCCACATCTCAAGCATGTTGATGGGGTCGTTGAAGTCGGCGATCCAGCCGTGGCGGGCAACGTCATAGTTGCCGGCTTTTCTCTCGGCCAGGGTGGTGTCCCAATCCATCTGATTGACTGTCATCTCAATACCGAGCTGAGCCAGGTCATCCATGATGATCTGAGCGATCTGGGCGTGAGCCTCATGGGTGTTGAAGAGATAATCGATGTGAATCGGGTTGGAATCCAGGAGCTTGCCGTCGTCGCCGAATTCATAGCCTGCCTCTTCAAGCAGTTCTCTCGATTTATCAAGATCCTGCTCATAGGGGTAGTAGCCGGCGGAAGCTTCGTCCGGGTAGGTGTACTTGTCGGTATTGCGCTTGAACTCGTTGCCTGTGCCGTCCAGCATCATCGGAGGCAGGAAGCTGTTAGCCAGCGTCTGGCCGGTTTGGCCGACCACGTCGACGATGTACTCACGGTCGATGGCGTACATGACTGCCCATCTGACTTTGGCGGCCTGATCAACGGTCATGCCGTCGAACATCTCTGAGTTCACGTTGAAGATGACAAAGTAGGTGCCCAGGTTGTCTACGACGTAGAACTCAGGGTTGTTCTCTTCGAGCAGCTTCTTGATTTCAGCAGGCGGTACGTTGTCAATGAAATCGAGGTCACCGGCGGTGTACATCTGATAGATGACCGGATCGTCGTCATTGAGGACGAAGTGCAACTTCTGGAGTTTGACATTGTCAGCTCTGTGGAAGTTGGGGTTCTTTTCAAAGGTGATGCTGCGGTTGTGATCCCAGCCCGTGTTCATGAAGGGGCCGTTGGAGACGTAGCCGCCCTCTTGGGTCCAGGCAGCAGGATCTTTGATGTTGCCGTCCGCGTCACGGTGTCCCGGGGCGCCTTCAACAGAGGCCTCGTGGACGGGGAAGTAGGTCGGGAAGGCACACAGGTCGAGGAAGTAGGCCGTAATGGCTTTCAGCTCGATGGTGAGTGTCTTGCCGTCTTCTGACGCTTTGACAGCCATGTTCTCGACATCTTCTGTGTCGTCTTCAGGCCAGCCTTTGATGCAGTCCAGCATGTAGCGGTAGTCAGCGCCGGTTTCTGTGTCCGCGGCGCGCTTGAGTGAATACTCAAAGTCATGCGCGTCGAAGTCATCGCCGTTGGACCATTTCAGGCCTTCACGCATGGTGAAGGTGTAGGTCATGCCGTCGTCGGACACTTCAATTTTCTCGGCCGTATCAGGAATCAGCTCCATGTTCTCGTTGTAGGTCACCAGACCTGAGAAGGAGTTGACCGCCATGACCGCGCCGTCGACTGCCGAGTTGAGCGCGGGGTCAATGAACTGCGGTTCACTGGCAATACAAAGGTTCAGAGTGTCACGATCGCCATAGGTCGCTTTTTCAAAGTACTTATAAGCGTAAGGGGTGACGTAGAACCCTTCCAGGCCCGGCTTGGCCATGTAGTTGTCGTTGTAGTGGTAGATCGGCACAATGGCACCGGTCGCCATCAACATATCCTCAGCTTCATGCATGGCCGCCAGGCGGGCTTCCATGTCCTGCGTCGTCTTGATGAATTCGATCAGATCATCATAGGCCTTCCAGTCGTGCGGATCGGGATATTCGTTGTCCCCGGGCACGTCCGGCTCGTCGGGCTCGTCCGGTTGATCCGGTGTCGATGTCGGAGCCGGCCCTTCCGTTTTGCTCGGTTCGCCCTCCTTGGGCGCGCAAGCGGCAATGGTGAAGATCATGACGAACATCAATAGGATTGTCAGTAGTTTCTTCATTCTTTCCTCCTTTATTCTCTCCCGTGTGGAGAGCTCATTTCCGGTTTGGTCCGGTCCGGTCCGGTAGCGTTCGTCAGGAGACAAACGCGGGCCTCGCAAGGTCACTGTCCCGCAAAATTTGCGTTCGCTTTCCTAACGATTCCAGCAGGCAACGAAATGCTCGCTGCCTCTATCCTCAAAGGGTGGTGTTTCCAAAGTACACTGCTCGGTCGCGTAGGGACAGCGCGTTCTGAACGCGCAGCCACTCGGGACATGCAGCGGGCTTGGTACATCTCCTTCAAGCACAATGCGATTGCTCTGTCTTGCCGTTCTCGGATCGGGAATGGGAACGGCGGAAAAGAGCGATTCGGTATAGGGATGGATGGGGTTTTTGTTAATCTCATCGGTTTTAGCCAACTCTACAATTTTCCCCAGATACATAACAGCGATCCGGTCACTCATGTAGGTCACGACCAGAATGTCATGGGCGATAAACAGATAACTCAAATTGAGCTGATCCTGCAGATCTTTGAACATGTTGAGGATCTGAGCCTGGATAGAGACGTCAAGCGCCGATACCGATTCGTCGCAGACGATAAATTTGGGGTTGATGGCCAGGGCGCGCGCAATGCCGATCCGCTGCCTCTGCCCCCCCGAGAATTCGTGAGAATAGCGGGTCGCGTGCTCTTTGTTGAGCCCAACCAACCGCATCAATTCGTAAACGCGTTCGCGCTGCTCTTTTTTTGTCTTGAATATTTTGTGGATTGAAAGCGACTCACCAATGATGTCTTCCACCGTCATCCGGGGGTTGAGGGATGAGTACGGATCCTGGAAAACCATCTGCATATTCCGGCGCAGGGAGCGCACGTTCTTCTCCGAAATCCGCTCTCCATCGAAATAAACTTCTCCCGAGGTCGGAGGATAAAGCCACATCAGGGCGCGGCCTACTGTTGTTTTGCCGCAGCCGGACTCTCCCACCAGCCCCAGCGTTTCCTTGTGGCGGATGAAAAAAGACACGTCGTCCACCGCCTTCAGAGGCAGTGAACTGAAAAAGCCTGTCTTGATATCAAAATATTTGCTGAGGTTGCGAACATCCAGGATATTATCGAGATCGAGCTTGCCGCTGTCAGGCCCGGAAGCATCCGGCTTTACGTCATCAGCCAACCCGGTGAGGTTCTTCTTCTCGTCCGTCATGCCTGGTCACCTCCTTCAGTTCCTGATGCGGGCGCGCCCGCATCATCCTTGTGGTTGATCAGATAGTCCCGGACATTGACCCAGCAGGCAGCTGAATGCGTCTCGCTCAGGGCAATCTCCTCAGGACTTTGCTCCAGACAAATCTCCATGGCTGCTTTGCAACGCGGAGCGAAGGCACAGCCGTCAGGCAGATTCAGGAGATCAATGGGATTGCCGGCGATGGGAATCAGTCTTTCATCTGATTTTTGCGCCTTGGGAATTGATTTGAGCAAATTCTTCGTATATTCATGCTTAGGCGAATAAAAGATATCGTCCGTCGTACCCCGCTCGCAGATCGAGCCGGCGTACATGACAATAATCTCGTCGCACATATCGGCAATAACGCCCAGATCATGTGTGATCATGATAACTGCCATGCCAAATTGCTGCTGCAGGTCCTTGATCAGTTCCAGGATCTGAGCCTGAATGGTGACGTCCAGCGCGGTCGTCGGCTCGTCAGCGATCAGGATATCCGGCTCACAGGCCAGAGCCATGGCGATCATCACCCGTTGGCGCATACCGCCGGACAATTCATGGGGGTATTGCTTGACCCGCCTTTTGGGGTCATTGATGCCGACCAGGCCGATCAGTTCCAGTGACCGTTCCCTGATCTCCTGTCCCTTGCGGCTGGTGTGCAGCCGGATGGCTTCATCCAGCTGGTTGCCGATGGTGTAGACAGGATTGAGAGAAGTCATGGGATCCTGGAAGATGATGCTGATGCTCTCACCACGGAATTCACGCATCTTCTTGTCGGACAGTTTGAGCAGGTCCTTGCCCTTGAAGCGGATCTCCCCGCCCGTGACGCGGCCGGGGAAGGAAAGAATCTGCATGATGGAATAAGCGGTGACACTCTTGCCGCTGCCTGACTCCCCCACAATTCCCAGCACCTTGCCCTTGTCAAGTTCAAAGGAGATCCCGTTAACGGCTTTTACTTCTCCCGCGTCTGTGAAGAAGGAGGTACTTAGATTTTCGACTTGTAGTAAGTATTCTGCCATCGCTATTTCCTCAACTTGGGGTCAAATGCGTCACGCAAGCCATCACCAATCAAATTCAAGGTCAGAACGACCAGCGAGATGATGACAGCGGGAAAGATCAGCTGATAAGGATACGCTTGCATACCCTGGCGCGCCTCACTTGCCAGTGAGCCCAGGCTGGGCATGGGTACGGCCACCCCCAAACCGAGGAAACTCAGAAAGCTCTCCGTAAAAATCGCCGATGGAATCTGAAGCGCGGTCGAAATAATGATGACGCTGATGCAGTTGGGTAAAATATGCTTGCGGATGGTTCTCGCATTGGAAGCACCCATCGAATTGGCAGCCAGGACATATTCATTTTCCTTGATAGACAGGATTTGACCCCGGATCAAGCGCGCCATACTGACCCAGTAAAGCAGGCCGAAGACAATAAACATGCTGATCATGCCCGTCCCCACCTTGGCCAGCAGGGTTCCCTGTATCTGTTTGCCGATCGTCTCTTTCAGCACGAAAGAAAGCAAAATGATCATCAGGGTATCCGGAAGTGAATAGATGATATCTACGATCCGCATCATGACAAGGTCAACCTTACCGCCCAGGAAACCGGAGACCGATCCATAGATCAAACCGATCACCAATACAATCAGACTGGCAAAAAAGCCAACAATCAATGAAACCCGGGTTCCGATGATGACGCGGATAAAATAATCGCGTCCAAGAGGGTCCGTTCCCATGACATGGGGGAAAAGATCTCCTCCTTCATCGATGTATTCCTGTTCTTTTTCCGACCATTCGTAAGGTTTTAAGTTGGCCACCGTCCGGTCACGCTTGCCGTCCACCCGGATCGTCTCGCTGTACTTATAAGGCACAAAGTATGGGACAATCACGATGGCCAGAATGATCAGGACCAGGACAATTACACTGGTCATGGCCATCTTATTTTTCTTGAAATTTTTAAAACCGTCCCGCCAGAAGGTGCTGGGCGGGCGCATGACTTCGAAACTTTTTTTATCTTCTTCTGAGGCCAGCGTAAACTTGGAAAGGTCAACCTGCATGCTCAGCATGTTCTTGGCAAAAGGTGCGCGTTTGTTTCCTTCTCTCATAAAAGCCCGCCCCCCTACTCGAACGTGATCCTGGGATCAACCATCTTATAAATAAGATCGCTGATCAGCGTCATGATAACCATGAGCGAAGCCAGAAATATAGTTGTTCCCATGATCATGGTATAGTCCCGGTTCAGGATGCTCTGTACGAACTCCAGACCCAGGCCGGGCATGGTGAAAACCGTTTCGACCACCATGCTGCCGGTCAAAGTGTAAGCGACCATGGGACCCAGATAGGTGATGATGGGAAGGACGGCGTTACGCAAGGCGTGTTTGAAGACAACCTTGCCGGGACTGACGCCCTTGGATCTGGCCGTCCGGATGTAATCATCCGCCATCACATCCAGCATGCTGGATTTTGTCAACCTGGTGATGTAAGCGGCCGGATACAGGGAAAGAGACAGGACCGCAAGAAAATAGTTGGGCCTCAACTCATTGTAAACGGGAAACCATCCCAGTTTGAGCGCAAATACAAGCAGGACAAGCGTGGCCATGACAAAGCCCGGAACTGACTGGAACAAGGTTGTGAAGAAAATTATGACACGGTCAGTCAACTTGTTGCGCTTCAAAGCCGCGATTACGCCTAGGGTAATCCCGATGGCAAAGGAGGCGATGATGGAATAGCCTCCAATTTTAGCTGATACGGCAAATTTCCTGTTGATGGTTTTAATAATCTCCCTGCCGTTACGCATGGAGATTCCCAGATCGCCCTTCATCATCCGGCTCAGGTAGATAGTAAATTGTTCTCCCAAAGGCTTGTCAAGATCGTAGCGTTCGGTCAAAGCCTTGATTGTTGCCGGGTCTGAAGCTTTCTCTTTATCGAACGGTCCTCCGGGGATCGCGTTCATGGTAAAAAATGTGATGGCTATGACGACGAATACCGTTGCAATTGCCAAGAGGATCCGTTTAAGAAAGTACCGCCACATGATCCTTACTACCTCCTAATTGTTCAGCAGATAAATCCTAAGGATGATGCATGCAGTTGAATGCGTCGCCCCTCTTCATATCACGCTCACTCTGCTCCGGCCGATCTGGTTAATTGATCAGGCTCATCCGCTCTTTATAATAAAACGCTAAACGCTTTGTTAACGATAGATGAACAGGAGGCCCTTGTCAAACTTTTTATCGTTTTAACCAGGCCTACGCTTGTCCATTATATCAATTATTTATAGGGCCGGATTCAATAATCCGAGCAGATCAACAAGCAACCTGCGATCTCTCTTACAGATTCGGGGTTTTGGGCACCAGGGGCAGGAATATTTTCGTACATTCGTCTATACATTCAAATTGAATGATCATGCATTTGCTGATGACCTATAAGGCTCCGGCATAGCTGACAAATGTTCCTAGGCAGCCGACTCGAATTGGCTGTTATAGAGCCCCGCATAAAAGCCGTTAAGCGCCATCAACTCATCGTGGCTGCCCCGCTCGATGATATGCCCCTCCCGCATGACCAGGATGACATCGGCGTTTTTGATGGTCGACAAGCGGTGGGCAATGATGATTGAAGTCCGCCCGCCCATCAACTGATCCAGGGCCCTTTGAATATTGAGCTCAGTTCTTGTATCGATTGAGCTGGTGGCTTCATCAAGAATGAGCATGGGCGCGTTCTCGATCATAGCCCGGGCGATGGTAATCTGCTGTTTTTGTCCGGCGGAAAGATTAGTCTCATCCCCCAGAACCGTGTCATAGCCATGAGGGAGGGTCTCGATGAAGTGATGGAGACCGACCGCCTCACAGGCCTGGATGACCTCCTGGTCCGTCACCCCATTCTTACTGTAGACAATATTCTCCCTGATGGTGCCTTCAAACAGCCAGGTGTCCTGCAGGACCATGCAAAACTGCTCACGCACGTTCTCGCGCTTCAATTCACGGATATCAATCCCGTCAATGGTGATGGTCCCGTGTTCGATTTCATGGAAGCGCATGAGCAGGTTGACCATGGTGGTCTTGCCGGCTCCTGTGGGCCCGACGATGGCAATTTTCTGTCCTGGTTTGGCCCAGGCAGTAAAATCGTGGATGACATCTTCATCCATGCCCTCATAGCGGAAGCGGACATTCCGGAATTCGAGCTGGCCTTTGACTTCCTTGAGCTCCTTTGTCTTGCCACTCTCGTCCTCCACCTCCTCTTCCTCCAGAAATTCGAAGACGCGTTCACTGGCCGCTGCCGCAGACTGCAGACGGGTCGCCACCTGCGCAAAATCCTGAAGCGGGTGCGAAAACAAGCGGATGTACATCATGAAGGCCACAATGGTACTGAAAGGAATCTGGCCCCGGAAGACCAGCACCCCGCCCATAATACTGACGGCCACAAAACCCAGATTACCCATGAAGAACATCATGGGCATCATCATGGAAGAGAGTGCCTGTGATTTGAAGGCAGAGGTTTTCAGCCGGTCGTTGATACGATCAAAGGTCTTTCGCGCGTCTTTTTCGCCATTGTAGGCCCGGACGATGTTGTGTCCGGCATAAATTTCCTCAACATGACCGTTCATGTCACCCAGATCCCGTTGTTGAGAAACAAAATATTGACGGGAGGCGCGGATGGTCAGGGTCATGAGCAAAAAGCCGATCATGGTCACACCGACCGCTACAAGCGCCATGCTGACATTGGCGATAATCATCATGGCCAGCGAACCGACAAAGAGGGTAATGGACGAACCGAGAGAGGCGATCCCCTGGTTGAGCGCCTGGCTGATGCCATCCACATCGTTGGTGACCCGGCTCAGAATATCCCCGTAAGAGACTTTATTAAAATAATTGATGGGCACTTTATTAATCTTTTCAGCGACATGCCGGCGCATCCGCTTGGAGATGGTTTGCGCCACTCCGGTCATGAAAAAGTTCTGGAAGTAATTGAGCAAGGCACTGACACCGTAGATGACGATCAGGCCCACTATCAGCAGCCGCATGGCGCCAAAATCGATTGATCCCGCCATCCCCCGCTCGATCTCATCCACTACCATGGCCAGGCGTCTTGGCCCGATCAGAGACAAGATGGCGCCAGCGGAGGCCCCCAGGAAGGAGGCGATGATAGGGAATCGTTCGGATTTGCTGTAGGCAAGCAGCTTGCCCCAGGTCTTCTTGAAGTTCTTCGGTTTTTCAACAGGCCTGCCGATACCGCCCCGGCCGCCTCCCATCTGAGGCTGCCTGCGCACCCTGGTGTCATCGCCGATTTTATATTCTTTTTGACTCATGAGGCCAACTCCTCCATGGACAGCTGAGAAAGCGCAATCTCCTGATAGACCTGGCAGGTCCGCATCAATTCAGCGTGACTGCCAACCCCGACCAATCGCCCCTGGTCGAGGACCAGGATCTTGTCGGCATCGCGGATGGT
>LSQX01038436.1_pt1 | contig 12323 bp, 14 predicted proteins | sample 654561 | NCBI WGS metagenome assembly LSQX01 (sample SAMN04489861, study PRJNA283612) | anaerobic digester metagenome | isolation source: 4 biogas reactors fed with cattle manure at either 37C or 55C with and... | place: Denmark: Kongens Lyngby | collected 2014 | reverse complement strand
TGGCCAATCTGGGCCAGAGACAGGCAATCCTGCATGATCTTGGAATATTGATGGGAGCCAAACTGGATGAAGGCCTGCAGCAATATACACCCATGGCCAGACTGGATATTGACAGCAGTATCCTGAACATAATCTTTATCCCATTAGAACCGGACAGAATATTCATTAAAAAGGCAGTGGAAAGGATTCCGGTACTGGAGAGCTCACAACACAAACCACTGAAAGATAAAATAGGAAGAAAAGCGGCGGACTGAGGAGGTGTTTATGGATTTTAGTAATATTCTGGCAATAATCACAACAGAAATAAACAGGAATAAGGTCAGCGGCGGAGTACCGATCTTTATTACAGAGAGCATAAAAGAGATGGAAGAAGTGAGCAGTCTGCTGGCCCGTCTCACATTAGGAATGGTACATGATCTGGGAAATGGTATAAAAGTTATTATCAGGCATTAAGGGGTGATAGAGATTATTATCTTTCACTGTAATTCTCTAAATATCCTGCCTTTTTTTTATCTGGTATTAGTTTTCAGTAAAAATGAGCTTTCCTTTCAGGAGGTCTATAAAGAGGCGCTGAAAATGTACATGAAATATTGCCGTGAAAAAAAAGTACTGATATCTATAAGAGATTTTATTGAAAACCCGGGCTTAAAACTTTATTTCCTGATCCGTGGAAGAAAAAAGAGAATTGTTTTACAGGCCTTCAAATATTACCTCAGGCTCTTTAATATAAGAGAAGATTATCAGCTGATAGATTTATCCCTTTATGAAAACAGTTATTTTTTACTGGCTGATATAATGGCAAAGGCTGGACTCAAGCAGTTTTCTCTTTTTCTGGCTGAAAGGGCCTGCAGCAAACTGTATGAATATTACAGGGAAAAAGAGGAAAGACCTGAAATTCCCTTCTTTAAAAACAGATAATTCAGTAAAGGGAGAAGAGATGATTGTTATCTATCATTGTTATGGTGCAGCACATTCTTCAGTTTTATCGGCAGCTATCCATCTAGGTTATTTACCAGAAGATAGAATTCCAAAGATAGAGGAAATCCTTAAGATTCAATATTTCGACCGGTCCAGTACCGGAGAAATAGGCATACCTTTTTATTATGGTTCAGACAGCTCCGGTAATATGATATACTGCCAGGGAATGGGCGGTCTTGACGGGGTGATCAAGCAATTATTAAAAGATGTAATGGGGGAATACAATATCCCTGAGGAAAGTGTCATTACAGTCAATTCACTGAAAAAAGTAAATATACTGGTCAGGATTGGAGGTTTTTTATCCAGGAAACTGGGATTAATCTTTCCCGGAAGGCTCATAGCTGCATTTGGATTAAAACTGGGTTACAGGCGGTTTTTAAAAACAGTATCTACTGTAAAGATGAATATATCCTGAACTATTGCTTAGTTTCATAAAATATGATATTATCTCTTTACAGGAGGTAATTGAACTGATGGTTGAAATAAAAGCTGTCCTGCCAGGCAGTATTGCTGAAGAGCTGGACATAAAGGCAGAAGATCAACTGATTAGTATAGATGATAGAGAAATAACTGATTATATAGATTATCAGTATGGTATTTCTGCTGATTTTTTCATATTAACTATAAAAAAAAAGAATGGTGAGTTATGGGATTTTGAGATCGAGAAGGCGCCTGATGAAAATCTAGGCCTTGTTTTTGACGGTATTATATATGATAGACTTAAAAAATGCTGTAATAATTGTATATTCTGTTTTGTAAAACAACAGCCTGAAGGGCTTAGAGATTCTCTCCTGATCAAAGATGATGATTACCGTTTTTCCTTTTTACAGGGGAGTTTTATTACTCTTACCAATTTGAAAGAAGATGATCTGAAGAGGATAATAAACTTAAGATTGAGTCCCTTATATATATCTGTACATACCACAAACCCCGGATTAAGGGTCAAGATGATGAAAAATCCTGAAGCAGCCTGCATACTGGAGAAATTAAGCTTCCTGGCTGATAATGGTATAGATTTCCATACTCAACTGGTCCTTTGTCCTTCTTATAATGACGGGGAAGAACTTGATAAGAGCATCAGGGATTTAGCGGACTTTTATCCTTCTCTTTTATCTATAGGCGTTGTTCCTGTCGGCCTTACAAAGTACCGGGCTGGTCTGCCTTTTCTAAAGAGTTTTGACAGAGAGGGTGCAGTAAGGGTACTGGAACAGATCAAAAGATGGCAGGAGAAATTTATCATTGAGTTTGGTACAAACTTTCTATATGCTGCTGATGAGTTTTACTTCCTTGCAGATGAAAAGATTCCAGATCTCGAGGATTACGGAGAATTTCCCCAGATTGAAAATGGTATCGGGCTGACCCGTCTTCTATGGGAAGAATTTTCTGAGCTTGTTCTTCCTGATGAAATTGAAAGGAAAAATGCAGGTATAATAACTGGTATCCTCGGCCAGAAGGCATTGGAACCTGTAGTGAATGGACTGAAAAAGATAAAAGGACTGAATATCCATACTATACCGGTAGAAAACGATTTTTTTGGCAGAACAGTGACAGTTACGGGCTTATTGACCGGGATAGATATTATAAACAAATTAAAGAAAATGGATACAAAAGCAATTGATTTTATTTTTTTGCCTGATATATTATTAAATGAAAATGGTTTCTTTCTTGATGATTTAGAAAAAGAGGATCTGGAGAGAGAATTTCCGGATATAAAATTCTTTTTTGTAAAAAATGTTGTAGAAATGCTGGAGGTGCTGGAAAGTGCAAAAACCGGTGGTGGCAATAGTAGGAAGGCCTAATGTAGGAAAATCAACTCTCTTTAACCGTCTGGCAGGAAACAGGATTTCCATCGTGGAAGGCATACCAAGTATTACCCGGGATAGATTATATACAGATGTGGAATGGCAGGGCAAGTCTTTTGTTGTTGTAGATACCGGTGGAATTGAAGCCGATGAAAATGATCTGATAAAGGGAAAGACAAGATATCAGGCTGAAATAGCTATAAATGAAGCTGATCTGATTATTTTTGTCGTTGACGGCAGGAGTGGTATAAGCACTGCAGACCAGGAAGTGGCTGACTTATTAAGAAAGGCAGGTAAAAAGGTTATACTGGTTATTAATAAAATAGATGATTTTAGCAATATAGAAGAGATTATCTGGGAATTTTATTCTCTGGGTTTTGAAGATATGATCCCGATATCAGCAGAACACGGGAAAAATATTGGAGATTTACTGGAATTGGTGCTTAAATATCTGCCGGACTTCCAGGATGAAGAAGAGGATACTGATATCCTGAATATTGCCATTGTCGGCAAACCAAATGTAGGGAAATCTTCACTGGTAAACTATCTTGCGGGATATGAGAGGGTGATTGTCACTGATATTCCCGGCACCACCCGTGATGCTATTGATACACTGATTGAAAAGGATGGAATAAAATACAATCTGATCGATACTGCCGGACTAAGAAGAAAGGCCAGAATAAAAGATTCAATAGAATATTACAGTGTAATCAGGACCATAAAGGCCATTGACAGGTCAGATGCTGTTCTAATGCTGATCGATGCCCTTGAGGGCATTTCTGCACAGGACAAAAAGATACTCGGTTATGCTCATGAAAACGGCAAGGCAATAGTCATTGCTGTTAATAAATGGGATCTGGTAGAAAAAGAGACAGGCACGATGGAAAGATATAAGGAAGAGATTTATCAGGAACTGAAATTTTTAAACTATGTTCCCATCACCTTTATATCTGCCCTGACCGGGAAAAGGGTAAATGAAACACTGGAACTGCTGGAACATGTCATCGATCAGAATTCATTAAGGGTAAAGACAGGCCTTTTGAATGAAGTAATTGAGGAAGCAGTCCAGTTACGGGAGCCTCCGGGAGTTAAAGGCAAAAGATTAAAAATCTATTATACAACTCAGGTGGGCATTAAACCGCCTGCTTTCATGTTTTTTGTAAATAACCCCGATTTGATGCATTTTTCATATCAGCGTTATCTGGAAAATGCACTCAGGGAGGCTTTTGGATTTATTGGAACTCCAATAAAAATTATACTAAAACAGAGGACATAGGGAGGTCTGTATGAATTTATTTATTGTCTTTATAGTATCATATTTTCTTGGGGCAATTCCATTTGCCTATATAATGACAAAACTGATAACAGGTAAGGATATCCGTAAGATAGGCAGCGGAAATGTGGGTGCAACTAATGCCGCCAGGATCCTCGGCCTGAAGTATGGTTTTCTTGTGGCTGCGCTGGATATCCTGAAAGGTATACTGGCAGTCTTTATAGCCCGGGCCTTAATCCTGGCAGAAAGCCCACGTTATTTCCTGCTTATTGCGTCTTTGCTGGTTATAACAGGACATAACTGGTCAATATTTTTAAGATTTGCAGGGGGGAAAGGTGTAGCTGCTACCTTTGGTGTATTGGTATTTCTGTATCCCCTGCCCATGTTTTTTTCTCTTGCCCTCTGGTTAATACTGGTAGTATTAAGCCGTTATGTTTCGCTGGCTTCTATAGTGGCTGCTTTAGCGGCACCAATTCTGGTCCTAATAATGCACAGGAATATCTATGATCTTGTTTTTGTTTCTATTTTCGCCATATTAATCATCTATAGACATATCCCCAATATCAAAAGATTACTTAAGGGCAATGAGAATAAATTGAAATGGCTAGGGGATGGTTTAAAATGAAAATATCTGTTATCGGAGCAGGGAGCTGGGGAACGGCAATAGCACAGGTTATTGCATCAAATGGTTACCAGGTACTCCTTTATGCAAGGAATAGTGAACAGAAGGACAGTATCAATAAAAATAACCTGAATAGCATTTATTTCCCTGAATTTAAACTTTCAAAAAAAATCAAAGCATCTGATTCCCTTAAGGAGGTTGTCAGCTATGGTGATATTGTATTACTGGCGGTCCCCACTCAGGCAAACCGCGAAATACTGGAGAATATCTGCAATATGATAGAAAAAGAACAGATTATAGTTTCTACTGCAAAAGGAATAGAAGCCAGGACATTCCGGAGAAATTCAGAGATCATTGAAGAATATCTTGATAATCCTGTTGTGGTTTTATCCGGACCCAGTCATGCTGAAGAGGTAATCAAAGCATTGCCCACTACTGCTGTTGCTGCTTCCAAAAACAAGGAGGCAGCCCAGCTTATACAGAAAATAATGATGTCTGCAAAATTCAGGGTCTATACAAACCCTGATATAGCAGGTGTTGAAATCGGGGGTGCGATTAAAAATATCATTGCCATAGCTGCAGGCATATCAGACGGCCTGGGCTTTGGTGATAATACAAAGGCAGCACTTATTACAAGGGGTTTACATGAAATGAGCAGATTAGGGGTCAGGATGGGCGGACAGTTACTGACCTTTGCGGGACTGAGCGGAATGGGAGATCTGGTTGTTACCTGTACAAGTATTTATAGCCGGAACAGGAGATTCGGCATCAAAATAGGAGAAGGTTTAAGCCTTGAAGAGGCAATGAAAGAGGTAAAACAGACTGTTGAGGGTGTCAGTACCACCATGGCTTTATATGAATGGTACCACAGGGGAAAATATGATTTTGACATACCAATTACAAAACAGATCTACCAGGTTCTCTTTGAAGGTAAAAACCCCTTGCAGGCTGTTGAAGACCTCATGTTAAGGGGCCCTAAACATGAAATAGAAGAAGTGGTAAAGGAAATAAACTGGTAAATATAATAATAAGCAGTTCTTTCATAATACTTCCAGGCCGGTAAGTCTGAATTTTTATAGTTTAGATTTTCTGCCTGGGGTATTTTTTATGTGGAGAAATAAAAGTAATATTTAAGACTTGCTCTCATATATATATATTGATATTTGCTTTTTCTTGATTTTTTTAATCCTGGGATTTTTTAATAGTTCTTTTATGGGAGGGATGAATATAAAGATAAAAAAATAAAAAAGTTTTACAGGAAAAGGAGGGAAAATTTAAGTGGAGCAGTTTGATTTATACAGGGATATTTCCGGCAGAACCAATGGTGATATTTACATAGGAGTTGTAGGACCAGTCAGGACAGGGAAATCAACATTAATCAGGAAATTTATGGAACTTTATGTGTTACCACTGATTGCTGACAAAAATATTAGAGAAAGAACAAACGATGAATTGCCACAGGGCTCGAGAGGCCGGACAATAATGACTACAGAACCCAAATTTGTCCCTGAGGAAGCAGTAGAAGTTAAACTTGATGAAAATGTACAATTTAAGGTAAGGATGATAGATTGTGTAGGATATACTGTTTCAGGGGCACAGGGTTATGAGGATGGTGACGGCCCCCGTATGGTTTCAACACCCTGGTATGCACATGATATCCCATTCCAGGAGGCAGCAGAAGTTGGAACACAAAAAGTTATAACAGAACACTCAACAATAGGACTTGTAATCACAACAGATGGAAGCTTCTCAGATATTCCAAGGCACAATTTTGTAATGGCAGAAGAGAGGGTAATTAACGAGTTAAAGACAATTGGGAAACCTTATATAGTAATCCTGAATACCGCAACGCCAAATAATGAAAAAACCATTCATCTGGCAGAAAAGCTAAGTGAAAAATACTGTGTTCCTGTTTTACCGGTGGATTGTTTAAACTTAAAAAAGAGTAATATAGATCATATTTTAAGAAATATACTTTATGAATTCCCGATTAAGGAGTTATATATTGATCTGCCTTTATGGTTAAACGCTCTGCCAGCTGATAACTGGTTAAAAAAGAGTTTAGATGAGAGTGTCCGCCTGTCTGTCAGTGATGTAGAAAAAATAAAAGATGTCAACAGGGTTGTAGATATACTGGCTGATAATAAAGCAGCTCAGGAGGTCTATCTGGAAAAGATTGACCTGGGAGAAGGAATTGCCAGAATATCTGTCGTTGTTTCCGAACACTTATTTTATAAAACAATAGAGGAAATCAGTGGTTTTGCAATAAATAATGAAATGGTATTGTTGACTTTGATAAAAGAATTAAGTATTGCCAAAAAGGAATATGATAAAGTATCAGAGGCATTAAATGATGTGAAGGAAAAAGGCTATGGTATTGTGACTCCTTCCCTGGAAGATTTAGTATTTAATGAACCGGAAATCATAAAAAGGGGAAATCAATTCGGTGTAAAATTGAAAGCAAATGCGCCGTCTATTCATATGATCAGGGCAGATATCAATGCAGAAGTATCGCCAGTAGTGGGGACAGAAAAACAATCTGAAGAATTAATTCTGTTTTTACAGCATGATTTTGAAGAAAGGCCGGAAGATATCTGGAATACAGAATTCCTTGGCAGGTCATTACATGATATTATGAAAGAAGGTATTGCAAATAAGCTGTACCGGATGCCTGAATCAGCAAGATACAAGATCAAAGATACCATTGAGAAAATAGTAAATGAAGGCAGTGGCGGTTTAATTTGTATCATCCTGTAGCATGTATTTTTTTTGAGACTTGAGGAAAAATAACCTTAAGTCCTTTTTTTTTATCTTTTTCAAAAAAAATTACTCAAACATGCAGGAGATTATTGATATACCGAGAATAATATGTAATATGAAATATATGCACTGTATTTAAGGAGGTGACAATGATGACAAAAACAGATTTAATTGATGCAGTTGCTGAAAAAACTGGATTAACCAAAAAAGATTCAGGGGAAGCTGTAAATGCAGTTTTTAATACTATTGTCGAATTCTTAACAAAGGAAGCTAAAAAAGCAGAAGCAAAAAGAGAAAATGTTCAGATCATCGGTTTTGGAACTTTTGAGGTTCGTGACCGCAGTGAACGTAAAGGAAGAAATCCTCAAAGTGGTGAGGAAATTACTATTCCTGCACGGAAAGTACCGGTTTTTAGAGCCGGGAAATCATTTAAAGATGCAGTTGAAGGCTAGTTTTATACATAATATATAGCCGTACAGAAAGGATTTTTATAATCCTTTCTTTTTTTTTTCTTAAAAAAGTATTATTGAAGAAAAGCTGTCATAATAATTAGCAGGGTGGTTAAATGTTTTATAGAAAAAAGGATAATAAAATGATTATCCTGGGAATAAATGAGTTTTCAATTACACTCGCTAGAAAATATAGTCATAACTATGATATTGTAATAATAAAAAGGGATGAAAGTATAGATGAACTGGAGATAGATGCTATTATTGCTCCTATGGACACAGATATTACCGGGACACTGTTAAAGGATTCTATATTTATGGCCCTTACAGAAAATGAAGAGTACAATCTTTTTGCAAGCAGCCTGGCCGGTGAATACGGAGCCAGGAAGACCATTGCTTTTGTTTATAATCCTGATTATTTAAGTTTGTCATCTGCTGATTATATAATCAGTCCCCGGCAAATCCTTTATGATAGAATAAACTGCATGATTAAGGAAATAAAATTAAGAAATATCAGCAATCTAATTCATGGAAAGATTAATGTTATTGAATATACTCTGGAAAAGGGAGATCCCTGTGTCCATAAAAAAGCAAAAGACATTGAGTTAAAAGATGGAATGATTTTTTCAATAAACCGTAGTAATAAAACAATCCTTCCCAATGAAGATATTGAGTTATTAGCAGGAGACAGGCTGTATATTCTTTACAGAAAAGGTATGTTTTCAAATATCTTTAAACAATTATTTGCTTCCGGGAGGATAAGGAAAAAAGTGTTTATAATAGGCGGGAATGAAATACTGGCAGAAAATCTGAAAAATATCTACAGTTCTGTTATTATAATTGAAACAGATATCAGCATTTGCCACAGGCTGGCCAGAAAGAGTGAAGGAATTATAATTTTAAATGGGAAAGGTACTGAGAAAAATTTGCTTCTGAATGAAGGTATAGATGAGAATTCTATTTTTCTGGCAGTTGATAGAGATGATTATCATAATTTATTGAGCAGTTACCAGGCGAGAAGCCTGGGTTGTAATAATATTATTACAGTTCTAAATTCAGAAAAAAACATGGAGATAGCTGAAATTCTAGGCCTCAGTAATGTTATTTCATTTCCTCAATTAGTAACTGAACATCTAAGCAGCTGTTTGAAAACAGCCTCTCTGGATAATAAATACTTTCTATTTCAAGATTTCTTTGCTGCAAAGATAAGAATTAAAGCAGATTCATCTGTAGTCTATCATAAGATAAGAAAACTGAATAATAATGCAGATTTTTTAATTGGGGTCATATTACGGGGCAGGCAGCTTATTTTTCCTGATCAGGATGAACTTATCATGCCTGGTGATGAGCTCCTCATTTTTTTTTATAAAAATATGGAAAAGAGAATTTATAATATTTTCTGCTGATCTGTAGATACTATTTCTAAGGAGTGATGAGATGAAAAACAAAAAAAGAAAAAAGCGCAGCCTCAAAGTACCGGAAACCATGCCTGAGGCTGCTTATAATCTTAGCCCGGATGATATTGAAATCGGTGATGAGCTGTTGACTCTTAGAGAGTTAAAAAAAGAGGAAAAATTGAATAAAGAAGACCACTAAATATATCAGCCCTTTATGGGCTTTTATTATTTTATTATCATAGCTGTTCTGCCCCTTACATAAATATTATTGAAATAACTTCTGGGGGAATTTTTGTGAGACCGGGCTCTATTTTTTATGTACTGGGGAAGCTCTTACAGCTTACTGCTTTTTTTATGTTATTTCCTGTTTTAATAGGCTTACACTATCAGGAGGAAGATGCCTTTGTATTTATCATAAGTATGGGAATAACAGCAGTAAGTGGTTTTTTGTTAAAATTATTCAAAAACAGGGGTTTGCATTATAAGGACGGCTTTGTTATAGTAACTCTTGGCTGGCTGCTGGTTTCTTTATATGGTGCATTTCCTTTTCTTTTAGCCGGTGTTTTTTCAAACCCTGTAGATGCATTTTTTGAGAGTGTTTCAGGTTTTACAACTACGGGTGCAACTGTTATATTGTCTTTAGAAAGTTTAAGCCATACAATATTATTCTGGAGAAGTTTAAGCAACTGGCTCGGCGGAATGGGGATAATTGTTATAGGCATGGCTGTATTGCCGGAATTAGCAGGGAATATGCATCTTTATACCGCTGAAGCCCCGGGTCCCTTTTATAATAAACTGAGACCGAAAATTCAGGATACGATAAAACTGTTTTTCTTTATCTATCTGGTCCTGACCATATCACTGATAATACTGTTATGGATTAATGGAATGCCGTTTTTTGATGCACTGATCCATTCCTTTGGTACTATATCGACCGGAGGGTTTTCTTCAAGGGTGTTGAGTGTTGGTGCTTACAAAAATATTTTGATCGAAATTATAGTAATAATATATATGTTTACAGGGTCATGTAATTTTCACCTGATCTATGCTTTTATTAAAGGACAATGGAAGAGCATTAAGAGGAGTGAAGAAGTAGTCTTTTATCTTATAATGCTGTTAACAGCAGTGAGCTTAATCTCGTATAATTTATATAATAATGATTATTATAGTCTGAAAAATTCAATAAGGTATACTGCTTTTCAGGTTGTTTCAATTTCCAGTACAACCGGTTATGCAAACACAAATTATGACAGCGGGCCTTCCTTTAGCCGATGGATATTGCTTGTTCTAATGTTTATAGGCGGGTGTTCAGGTTCTACGGCAGGAGGTATAAAGGTTATCAGGGTAAAAGTCCTTTTAAAGAAGGCTTTACAGGTTTTATATAAACTCCTCCATCCCAGGTCCATAAGGGAAGTTAAGGTTGACAATTTAGTAGTGCCTGAAGATGTCTTATCAAATATTCTGGGATTTTTCTTTATTTATGTAATGGTTTTTGTTATTGCTGTAATCGGGCTGACATATTCCGGACTGGAGATTTTGAGTTCAATCTCTGCTGCAGCTTCTTCGCTGGGAAATATCGGCCCAGGTCTGGATATGCTTGGGCCGTTAAATTCCTATTTGCCTTTATCGGATTTTGCAAAAATGCTTTTAATCGGCTGTATGTTATTGGGCAGATTAGAGATATATACAATTCTGGTTTTTATATTTATGGACTGGAGATAACTTGAATTGGCCTTCTTTTTGTTATATAATGACTTTATTATAGCAGCTTTTTACACGAAAGGGGATAAAAGATGGCTTTTTTTGATTTTATTAAAAATATATTTAAACCAGCTTATAATAGTAATCTATTATTCTTTTATATAAGGGACAGGAAATGCGGAGAGAAAATAAAATTACTGGTAAGGAAAAGTTATGACATACAGACAATATATGAGGATACTGATAAAGCAGATTACCGCTTAAACAAAGTTGTTATCTGTAATAAATGTTATAATAAGATAAATCTCCAGTTAGATTTTGATCAGGCATATAATATAATAAACAGCCATATTGATGGCGGTGAATTGATCTCAAAGGAAGAGTTTGATGACCAATAATAATCTATTGGGAAGTGATAAATCATGCATCTAGTACCTAATATTCTTTCTTTTACCAGAATTATTTTGATACCATTTTATCTGTATTTTTTCATTAAAGAAAGATACTTGACAGCAGGTATTCTCTTTTCAATATCTGCTATCAGTGATTTTTTTGATGGTTATTTTGCCCGTAAATACAATTCTGTAACAAAGCTGGGGAGGATATTAGACCCTTTCGCTNNAAGCTTACTATTATCAGCATATTAATTTTACTGATATATTCAAATATAATACCCCGCTTTATCCCCATTATTATATTGGTGAGGGAATTATTGATTTTTACAGGCTCTATTGTTTCATATATATTAGGATTTGATTTTATAAACCCAAGCAAAACAGGCAAAATATCTATCTTTTTATTATATCTTGCAATAGTTTTACAATTGTTGAGCTTTAAAACTGTTGCCCGGTATTTATTCTATATAGTAGTCCCTCTTAATATCTTTTCAGGCTTAAATTATGTATTTACAGCTATTAGATATTTAATAAATAAAAACAGGAAATAAGATAGATTTGCCAGAAATAAGGATAATTCTAAGACAGTCCCGGCTGGAACTATAATCTCATGGCGGCTGTCTTTTTTTGCTTTTTATAATCGGAAAAAATTATTATCCAGCGACAAAGAAACACATAATCTTTAAAGGAAAAAACTAACAGGTATAGAAGTAATTATCAATTAAAGCTTTTTAAGGGGGGACAATTGTGAATTTAAGCAGATCTCTTCTTAATGATTTTATCAGTATCTTATCCCAATTTGGGTATAAAGTAAATGATGAATGGCATAAAAAGCCGGAAAGGCTCTGGGAATTAATAATTAATGTCAGGGAGAATATGAAAAAGGAAATAGATTATACCTTGAGGATGAATTTTAATCTTTGTTTATTAATGGAAGAAGAAGAAC
>LSQX01128363.1_pt1 | contig 12324 bp, 12 predicted proteins | sample 654561 | NCBI WGS metagenome assembly LSQX01 (sample SAMN04489861, study PRJNA283612) | anaerobic digester metagenome | isolation source: 4 biogas reactors fed with cattle manure at either 37C or 55C with and... | place: Denmark: Kongens Lyngby | collected 2014 | reverse complement strand
ACCCCCGCTTGCGCGGGAAAAACACTAATAAGATCCCCTAGAATGCTCGCTTTTTCTCCATCAAATCTTGAAATTTATTTACTTTAGTCGACAGTTGAGCAATAAGCAGTGCATCTTGAAGTGCCCTATGGGGTACTTTCTCTAATATCCCATAACCTTTTAAAGCAGTTTCCAACTTGTAGTCTTGCAAAAACATTTTTTCCCTTTTGACATATTGTACCAAATCATAGCATGTGTTTTTTAGCTTTTGACGATTCGCTCTCTCAAGCGCTCGATTTATAAAGCGGATATCAAAATCTACACCATAGCCTATCAGGATATCTTTACCGATAAAATTCAGAAATTGTTCCAAAGCATCGTCTAAAGGTACACCTGTTTCCCTTAACATACTTTCTGTGATTCCGGTTAGTTCTACTATAGCATCTGGAAGCTTCTTTTCATAATAGATCAGGCAACTAAACTCTTTTCTTCTTTCACCATCGATTCTAACTGCACCCAACTCCAGAATGGTGTGATTATTTTCATCTAAACCATCGGTTTCAATATCAATAACGATATACGGTATCGATGATGCTTTTTTCGCCGGCTTGGTGCCTGAAAATTTTCTGGCATTTCTAAACTTCGAGGCATTGCTGAAGTCCATTTCCCCCTTATGCAACATTTCCTTACAAATGGGCAATAACACCAAGGGAATACCATCGCAGTCAATATTTTCACGCTCAGTATTCCATGTCACAAATTGATAACCGATTTCGTTTCTATAAGCATAACTCATAGTAGCTTCACCGTCTCCTACAGTTTCTGTAATGCGGATCCACAGCTTTTCTCGGATACGTGCATTAAAGTTTCCGATGTAAACGCCGGTAGCAATTTCTTGCATCCATTTCGTCAAATCTCCACGCAGAGAAGGTGTCGATTTTTTAAGTGTAATTACAGTAAACGGCATTTAAAAGTCCTCGCTATAATTGACGCCGTATTGAACAAGTCGCTCTCTATCATCCCATAAAGCAATAGTATCGATAAACAATTCTTCATCAGCCGACATATCCATCAAATATTGAACGTCCTGAACGATGCGTCTCATGATTTTACCGTCAACACATTTATCCCGCATTCTTTGCCTGGCAATACGTCCAATATCGTCCTCTGGTCCTGTTTCCGAGGCAATTTCAAAAGCAAGCGGGATCGTATATTCCACCTTATATAAATCTGCAATATCATATATAAAAGATTTGTCGTGACCGGTATGGATAAATCCAAGACCGGGCGACATGCCAATCGCGACAATTACACTGTGCACAATGCCATAGAGAGCAACATTGGCAGCAGATAAAGCCTGATTGACAGGTGTTCCCGATTCAAAATCCTCCGGATTGTATTCTCGCTTGTCCCAATATACGTTATGTTTTCTTGAATAAACGCGATACGCCCTTCGAATCCTAGCGCCTTCCCGTCCACGCAATTGTTGCATCGTTAAAGTTGATACATCTTCATCCGGAAAGCGCAACTGATACATTTTGCGTGCAACCGCAAGTCGAGAACGTGTATTGGAGACAAGCTTTGCCTGTTTCTCTAAAAATCGCGTAGAATGCGCTAGCGATCTCCCATGAGCATAATAACGAACGCCACGCTCGCCGACCCACAATATTCCGGTACCGGTGTCACCAATAAGTTCAACGGCTCTATGGCTGATATCTGTACCAGGACCTAAAAGCAACACCCCAACCATTGCCGCCGGAATGCGGACAATTCCCCTCTGATCAGTAACTGTAATGGCACTGTCCTGCCGATTTATCTTCGCGTGCTCGATATAAATAAAGGTTACACGATCATCTATGTGTGGTAGCTCCGTGAGTTCAGTTTTCTTTGCACCACTTTTCTTTTTAGCCATTATTTACCTTCTGGAATAATTGTCATCATGCCGAAACCGTAAGCCTTTTTCTTCCCAAAGCCCTCCGTCAATGTTTTAATAAATTGATTTTTATCAGTGATTGTTAGAATTCCTTCGTAAGTTACCTTGCTCAATTGAATGGTTTTTTCATCTGCTTTTTTAAAGGATTCATAGCTACGCTCAACAATTGAAAAATCGTTTTTATTCAACGTAAATCCATTTTTTTCAGCTCGATCCAGTAAAAATTGCATCTGATGTTTAAGAGTCACATGCGGCTTTGTTCGTCCACGAGTACTTGTTTCGTCTTTTATGGAAATCACAGGATTGAGCGTAACCCTAAAACGAACCTTCATCCCCTCTTTTATAGCATTTAAAAAAGCATCATAAGACTTGGTGCTAGCACTTTCCGATACGCCGTATCGTTCCAAAAGTTTCAGATCCGGTTTAGATTGACTTACAACAAGAAGATAATACTTCCCATTTAATTTATCAATACGCCATAACTTACGTGTTCTGGGTTTTTGATTTAACTCATCTGGAAAGCTTTGCTCTACCCAATTATGGAAAGCCCCCAAATGGCTAAGATCACGTAATTTTTGACGATCTTGAGTGTTGATTTCAACTCGAGACAAATACATTTCAACCTCCCAATGCATCAAATGCGTCGTGCTCCGTCGAGATGTATGGTTTTGGAACGGTCACTTCAATTTTGAGTTCCGAACGGAATCCGAATTGACGATTCTCTTGCGAAAACGAAATGACGTAGTCTTTGCGCATGCCAGACTGCACACCTTCGGCTCCTAAATCAGAATCAGAATAAACGCTCAAGCGATTTGAGTGGGATCTTTGGTAAGCTTCACGCGCTTGCCAAGGACAACTGCTAAGTGCTGCAATGACATCTGTATTATAGATTCCCAAGAAGAAGTCCGCCGTGGGCGGCAACGATCTCCTTCCCATAAAGGGTTGGAAATAGGGCTTTTGGAGTCCTTCTACGATTTTATCGATAAATGCATCATCTTTCTGACCTATCGCTACAACAAAAACCGCATCTTCAAGATAATAACGGTTGGTTACATAAGTCCTTTCAAAAACACCATTGTTTTTATATTTTACAGCAGTATGATAGTCCCTTAGAAGTTGACCACTTTGATCTATGCGCACAGCAAAGTCGAGACAGTTGAGCACCTGAATTTTTGTGTCATCATCTCTACGAAAACCCATACTTGCCGCAATAATACCGATGACGGCGCTTTTTGATGGATATAAGTCTGTGTGACGCGTTTCAAAATGCGAGCGCGTTCCCCAAGATTGGAGAGGCCCCGCAAACTTTAACAAAATCGTCTTCATTTTATTCCGCCTTTTCTGGCACTAAGCCATCCATTGCATCGTAAAATTTATTCAACAGTACCCTCAAGTCGGACTCTGCTTCGCCAACATCACAATTGTCCACATCATAGCCTGTAACATAGAGTGTGAATTCCGGACGACGAACGAATTTTTCGACATTCTTAAACTCTTCAAAGAGTTTTTCTATGGATTTTGCAACGTATCCTTCGGAGGATTTTACAGGCTCTTCAAAAGCACTTACAAGATTGACGGGTCTGTCGTTACGGACCGTAACGACGATTGCTTGCGGTAAAGTTTGGTTCGCAAAAGTATTAGATTTTCCTGTCGGCATCGAATTGGCAAAAGCCTCGATAAAAAGCTTTAATGTGTTGAGTGTCTGCTCTTTATCATCAAGCTGGCGATAAAGCTCATGAACAGCAACATTAGCATATCGATACATTGCAGATGAATTAAACTCAATAGTTCCAAGCATGCCTGCTCCAGCGTTGTCTTCAGGAGATAAATCGTCGATTGCTGTAAAAAAGTCAAATTCCGTCTGCACAGCATGAGTAGAAATGGCATGTGCCACTTGAGCGGAAGCATCCTCGTTTAATGATGGATCATCTGCGACCATTCTTCCGAACAGCGCAATATCCACAGCGGGGTTATCGTTTAGAATAGCTTGCAAAATCTTTTTATCCTCAACTCCGTCCAAGGCAGCTTTTGCCAATGCTTTTGCCTGCACATTTCCAATAAAAAACAAAGCTCTCGCTCTTCCGTCTTTGGTTGTGATGCCAGCTGCATTAATCACTTTCTCTGCTTGCTGAAAAGCATCTGCTTCCGAAATCCTCGGGTCAAGTTTCAATATTTTGTTAGCGACATATTGAACGACATTTAACGTTCGCACACCAACGTTGCTTTGCGCTCCATTCTCATTAAAATAATCACGCATAGCTTTTTTCCATGCTTGAGAACTGACACGCGCACGTCTTGCGCCACCGTATTGAGCGGTTTTAGGACTCCCAGTATCATCTCGATTAACATTCGACGGTGGTATGGTTTGAATGACGTGGATGTCTAAAAATAAATGATTATTGTTGGTCACTTTCTACTCCTCCTTTAGGATATATGCGATAATAGGCTCTCGCCCAGCTCAGACGTATGTTTTCATCTTTTCCCACAAGAAATTTATAAAGATCCTGCGCTAATTTCCCAAAATCGATGTTTGTTTCTCCAAACATTTTGGATTTAAGCAACTTGAGCATTTGGCGCAAGTGATGAATGAGCTCATCATAGGTTGTAGCTGTAATAAGTGCATTAAATCTTCTGTCTATTGCGGCAGTACTGTCGCCGACTCGTAAAGCGCTTAAAGAATAGCCAATGTTTTTAGAGCCCTTTTCTTGGCCATTTTCGCGAGCAGGAGCTTGCTTCCCCTGTCGATACATGGCATAGAGTTGAAGTGTCGTCAATATGGCAATTTCTTTTTTAGAAGCCGATTGACCTCGGCTCAAAAATTCTTTGGGTAAATTCTCAAACATGAACGGCCAAATTGCCACTGATTGACTTAAAGGCCTTCCAATGGAATTTCGAAGATTGGCTAATATTGCTTTTCCTGACGAGGTTTCTAGGGACTGGTCGAGTTTGTGAACCATGCGATTTGTCACTGAATAAACAGCATTCGGGTTAGTTTTCGTCACTTCCACGTGCTTCCTCCTTTACTTTAGTTGTTGATTTAAAGAATAAATAAAACTGTTATAGATTGTAGCAATGTTTTTCGTTTTACCTTCATCGACAATACCCGTGTAATCTCTGGGGCCGGCATTTTTAACGAACTGCTCTGCCTGACGTAAAACAATAGTTTTCAGCGTCTTACTCCATTCGAAAATTCGGTTGTCCTTGGAATCGCTGGGCCGTAGTTCAGATAGCCAACGGCTAAAGGGTGCGTTGATTTGAAAGTATAATTTTTCTACCTCCTCATCCACAAATGATTTTGAATCTATATTGCGTATCTTTTTGATTTCCATAAGAAACCTTCGACGATAGGTGGATTTTATAATCTCTTTTGTTTCTTCCACAGCATCACTAATGCGCGGTACCCAGCCGCTCTCCTTGATATCAGTTAAGATCAGATCGTTGATACTTAGCTGATCCGTTGCCTCATCAACCGGAACCCAAGAAGTCGCATTACCGTCATCTTTCATGCTGATAGCGCACAACGTCAAATCGTAATCGCCAATCAAAGAAGCAATATCATTCATCCAATCAATAATGCCAGGTTGACGCTGTTGGCTCACGTACGAGCTTGGCAATGAAAGCAAGCCGAATGAACGCCAAATAGATTGATTCACTTGGTGCTTTCTTGGAGTAAAAGTGTCTTTATTAGGTCCGCTTTCATTGAATTTCCATATTGTCATTGGCTCGGCAAACTTTTGTCGTACATCAATTTTGGATAATTTCACCACCTCTATTGTGGTTAATGGGCTTTTCCCATCAAATTCCGGATCTACATAAATTGCCCTTCCCCAGTTAGTATACAATTCTGATAAGTTATCAGGCTGCCTTCCTTTTATCGAGTTATCAATAATCTCTTTTCCGGAAAACTCCCAGCATGGCCGTTGCTGTTTTTTAATTGTTTCGTCGTCGGGATACACCAAAATCGTATTTAGAAGCAAAGTCTCAAATAGATTCCTCCCTTCAAAAAAAAGGCCTCCTAAACTATACAGCCATCCAAAAGATTTTTCATTTTTATTTTCGGTAAAATCGGCCTTGTCTGAAGTGTTAGAATATCCTTGGTAAGTTATGAGCCACCTTGTAAGCTCGGTTTCAGTTATTATATTTTTACCATCATTATACTTTGGAGAAAAAAGAACGACTTTATTGCTCTCGGTGATCAACCCATTTATTTTCTTTGCTTCAATTTTAGTAGGCGGCCTATTTTGTTTTCCAAGAACAGTTATATTTCGGGAGTATAGATCATTTTTCGTCACTTGGAAAAATGGATACTCCTCATCCAGCAAATAAAAACGGTCGCGCCACTTTTCTAAATATTCGTTTATAATTTCCGGGAATTGTCCTGCCAACCACAAATCCTTCCAAGTTTGATATAGGGCATCCGTATAATCTTCCAAGTCTTCCTCATCTTCAATGGAAGATGTAGGTTTATACTGCTCATCCAAATCAAAAAATATATAGGGCTCGCCGTGGGCATCAAAACGGGAAAAAACTGTATGCAAAATAGCAAGCAAAACGCGTAAAACCGCAAAGTCTTGCGCTTTGGTATCGCCTGCAATGCACTTATAAATATGTGCGTTCTCAAATAGTGACTTTAAGGAGATCTCTTCGGTTTGTCCCATTTCATCCACAACAACCGATATCCAAGGTTCATCAATGAGATTAAATCGGCCCATTTTCCACCTCTTCATATGTCAGTCCAAAATGTTTATCATATCTTAGTATATATCCGTTTAGCTTAAAACGATAGTCTTTATCAAAAAGAATTCCGAGAGAACCTTTGAGCCAAGGCTGTGATTGCCATTCTCTCAGGCAACGAAGATTGTATCCTTCCAATTCTTGTATGGTGCGATCGATTCGCCAATGTGCACTTAGGACATAGGGAAGCCTTAGAGTATGTTGAGCAATTTTTTTAGCAATCGCACCGTCGCCAATCTGGTTGGAAATATCTCGGTTGGTTCCAATCAATCCATAACCGGTTCCCAACTGTTTGAGCGCAATAACTTCAATGGTTTCTTGTGCGTCGCGCACTTGTGCATAGGCTTTTTCTTCGCTTTCGTTGGGGTTACTGTTTTTGAGCCACCCAACTAGAGAACCGCGATTTCTTCGTCTCGGTTCTCTCAAAGGGTCATCGATACGATATGTTTTTGCCTTTTGTTCTTTTTTCGCAAGTAATATCTTGTACTCCGTTTCCATTCTTGCATAACGTGGTTGTATCGCTTCAGAAAATTTCAGTTCTTTTGGGCCATATACCTTTTGGACCAAGGGTGAAATATCTTTTGGGATCGAAAGTTCCTCGGGTAAAAAGGATTGTGTTCGTGCAAGCAGATATCCTCCGTAAACTGCTTCAGATCCGGGTTCGAATTCCAGTGACGAATTGGTACCTAAAACATAGAGTATAGGGTTTTTATGTTTTGGGGGGCGCGCAATGTCATGTCTGTGTAACCTTCCGACGCGTTGAATCAGCAAGTCCATCGGAGCAAGATCGGAAATCAAGACATCAAAGTCGATATCGAGGGATTGTTCAATGACCTGGGTACCGATAATAATCTTTCGATATGGACGCTTGACGCCTCTTCCAATCGTGTGAATGAGTTGAGTTTCTTTCTTGACACGGTCGGTTGCAATAAATCCCGAATGAAGCAATTTTACATTTTCGACACCAAATCTTTCGGAACATGCGACGGCAAAGGTTTGTGCACGCCTGACGGTATTTAAGATAACGCCGATGATTCCACCTTCTTTAAATAAATTTGCGATAAGCGGGGTTGCATCTTCATTTTCATAGCGTACAATTTTAACGGTTTTGTTTTCTATTGGCGCAAACGTGCGGACTTGCTTAATCGCGCTATCATCATTATAGGTGATTAACGGATAGGCATCTGTTTCTAAATCGTCCTCCGGAAAAACGCATTCTCTTTTTTTATAACCTGCTCCGCGCATGTATTGTTTCACCAACTCTAACCGGCGTTCCGCAGGAAGTGTTGCCGACAAGATAACAACAGGCACCCCATAAGCACCCATCCAGCGTACAGCTTGACAGAGATATTGAGTCATATATACATCGTAGGCATGTACTTCATCAATAACAACAATCTTTTTGCTAAAGCCTAAATGTCTTAAAGCAAGATGTTTTTGTTTAAGTGCGACCATTAAAAATTGATCGACCGTTCCGACGACAAAATCATCGAGCGATGCCGTCTTGCGGCCGGAAAACCATTCGTTGACCGTAACGCTGCCGTTTTTGTCATCATCGACATTTATGTTTTGAGCGGAGCTCCTTTTTATAAGTTTGTCAAAATCCGGATTGAGCGCAGCCTTGCCATGTAAAAGGCGAAGACCAAGTTTGTCATTATTGTCCCTACTGACACTTTGAAGCCAAGAATTAATTCTCGGGAAGATACCGTTTGAAGTTGCTTGGGTTGGAAGTCCAAAGAACATACCGCTTCTCCCAGTTTTCAGCGCTAACTGTTCAACAGCAACAAGCGCAGCTTCTGTTTTGCCAAGGCCCATAGGTGCTTCAAGGATGAAAATACCGGGGGTCTCGGTGTTCTCGATGACCTCAGCAAAAACACTTTGCACATTGCGTGGTTCAAAACCAAAACGCTTGGTATAGAGTGTATCAGGCACGCTAAGTTCAGCTTCCCACGGATAAGAAACATCTTTAAACCATTCTAAAAATCCACTCTCGATGCGTGATGTCTGATCGTGCACCGCCGGTAATTCCGGCGGGACAAGCGGAAAATACCTTTCGTTACTGGCGATCCAATCCGCCATAATAATGAGTCCCGATAAAAGCACTTGCCCCGGCTGTTGGATGACCGGAAGCTTACTTGCACATTTAAACCCGCTGACATCCATTGCCCAGTCAAAAATTTTTCGCTGTTCCCTCTTCCACTTCTGATGTGTGGGATGATTTGAATCCTCGATTTGATAATAATTACTGCCATATGCAATTTGATTTTTAATGATGATATCATCATCAACGGGCTTGCCATGATGCGCTCCAATAATAGAGGCAATACCTTCGCTCACGTCGTATTCAGACAGTAAATAATGTCCTGCTAAAGCATGAGGCGATTTCTCCGGATTGGCAAGGCGTAGCAGATGCAGATCGGTAAAACCAGTACTTTCCAGCTTTCCAATGAGCATAGAGTCTAAATCTGGAGAATTTGTAAACCCTGCTTTGATTTGGAATACCGGTGTCGCTTTACCGAGATCATGAAGCGCACCTAGGAGTCCTACCAAGTTAACTGTAATATCTTCATCGATGGTCATATTTTCAGAAGGTAGGCTTAAGGATGCAATGATACACTGACGTTGTCCTTTACTCAACCAATGCGTCCAAAGCAAACATGCAATTTGACGCGTATCTTCCAAATGTTGAGCCAATGAAAGCCATTCAAATTTTCCTTTATAATCCTTCTTTTTAGCCCAAAAAGCGGGGTTTATAGTTTCCATACACTTACTCTATTTCTTTTATTGCGCAGAAGTAAACTTCTTCGCTTCTCAATCTCAAGATATTTATTTTGTGCCGGTCTTTTCTTATCCTTAACTTTCCCTCAATCGCCGCTGGCTTTGAAATTATAGACCGGAGTCAGGCGGTGCAAGATCTCCACCGTCTGATCCAGATGCTCCTGCAGGCTCTCTAGGGATTTATAGGCCATTGGCGCTTCATCGAGGGTGTCGCGCCGAATGGATGTGGAGTAGATTCCCGTCATACTTTCCCGGAAATCTTTCAGCGACAGCACCCGCTTGGCCTCATTGCGCGACATGATCCGGCCGGCGCCGTGTGGGGCGGAGAAGTTCCAGTCCGGATTTCCTTTTCCCACACAAAGCAGGGAACCATCGCGCATATTAAGCGGAATCAGAACCATCTCGCCGGCACGGGCCGATATGGCGCCTTTGCGCAGGATCATCGCTTCTAGGTCGATATAATTGTGGACGGTTGTGAACCGTGTTCCGAGCTTCCAATCCATTCCCGCGATGATGATCTCGGCCATAGCTTTCCGGTTCTGGACGGCATAATCTTGCATAATTTTCATATCGTGGAGATAGTCTTTGAAAGGCTTACCCTCGAGATAGGCCAGATCTCGATCCATGTGGGGCTGTAGCGTGGCTGCCAGCCTTTGGTAATGCAGTGCTACCTGCAGTCCCAGATGTCGCGATCCGGAGTGGACGACAAGATACAGCGTACCATCTTGATCCTTGTTGACCTCGATAAAGTGATTGCCGCCGCCCAAGGTACCAAGCGAGAGGCGGGCACGCTCCAGTTTCAGCCTTTTGTCGTTGCGGCCACCTTCACGGCAACGCAGATCATCGATCCGCGTCCGATCCAGAAATACGTGCGGTTGGCGGCGGATCTCGTAGCCGGAGGGGATGCGGGAACGAATCAGGCCATCGAGCCGCGGCAGATTGAGATCTGCCTCTTTGAGCTCAACCAATTCGGTTGTCAGCATACCGCACCCGATGTCGACGCCGACCAGATTTGGTACCACTTTGTCGGTGATCGTCATGGTAGTACCGATCGTACTGCCCGCACCGGCGTGCACATCCGGCATAATCCGAATCTTGCTTCCCGCCACAAACGGCTGGTTTACCAGATTTTGGATCTGGGCTCGCGCGGTCTCTTCCAGTTCACTTGTGAAGACCTTGGCTTGGTTGTATTGACCTTTAATCACCAGCAAATCAAAACACCATCCCTGCTTCCTGCTACTACTATTATATAGAAAGAGCGAGACATGGCAAAACAACGAGGATTCTTTTAACAAATTTCCGGTCGAGTAAAAATTTCCAACCGGCCTTTCTCCATGTCTATGACCGCAAGCTGGCAGGTAGACATGACCAGAGCCTGACCGGTCAGATCACCGGCCAGCATTGATATTTCCGGATTATGACCTACCAAGAGGAGATGATCTAATTCGGCCTCCAGAATAAGGTTTTTGAGAATGGAGGTCGATGAAGCATAGATCTCATCCCTGTATTCAATTTTTCCCAAGTAAGCATAAAGCGCCAGAAGGAGCTCCAAGGTCTGCCTGGCCCTCAGCGCACCGGAACAAAGCATTCCATCTATTTTAAAGGCGTTTTCTTGGAAAAACCTGCCCATGGCCTTGGCTTGGCTTCTTCCAAGGACATCTAGGGGTCGGTCATAATCTCTGAGGACAGAGTTGTCCCAGCCGCTCTTGGCATGCCTTAACAAGTACAACTTTTTCATCGAATCACCACGTTTTAATGTTGGTTAATGTTTCTTCTACCGATCAATCATCTTGGAGACCTGTTTATGATACAATAAATTGCGAGATTTTAAATTTATTATTGGCACGGGGGAAAAATTAATGAAAAAGATATTATTTTATGCAATGAGAGAAGAAAAAATGTGTTTTGTCCATGTGCTCTTAAATGCACTGGAACTGCACGAGGCAGGTCACGAGATAAAAATCATATTCGAGGGTATGTCGGTAAAGTTGCCGTCTGTCTTGGCAAAAGCCGCTGATCCCTTATACCAAAAAGCTCTGGACAACAACATAATAGTCGGTGTTTGCCGTGTTTGCTCAAACATGATGGGCGTCCTCGAAGAAAATGAAAAATTAGGCCTGGAGCTTCTGGCCGATATGAAAGGCCACGCAGGCATGAAAAACTATATCGAAAACGGCTATGAAGTGATTATGAGCTAAGATTTACCGGAGCCGCCAATCCTTTTTCCTGATTGCTATCAATCGCTTTTCAAATGCTTTGTTTTTGCGGCTACCAATTGCTCTGCAACAGAGTAATTATCCTGAGTGCAGAACAACGCAATCTGCTCCAGCCATCCGCTCCGAAGGAGGATTGTACGGCTTTTCGGCTTGTATTTCACCTTCGTGACACGGTTCCACCTGAGAGAGGTCTCCTGCCTTGACTGCGCCAACATCCCGGCTCCGCTGACGGCAAAGCTCCCGGTAAGCAACCCCAACATGACGGTCAGGCCATTGACGATGCGATTTTTCTTTGCCTGTTTTGCCTGCGTTCGGCAAATCACGCCCTTGCCGTCCAGCACAAACTCGACCTCATACTTGCCCCGATAGATCACCATGATGAGAAGCCACGCGAAAAAGAACAACGCGGCGATGAGCGCCAGCCCATAAAGCGTATAGACGCTTTTCCCCGATGTAAGCCCGATGACAAGCACAAGAAAGCCGAATGGGATGCCGATCACGATTCCCAGCTGTTTCAAGATCACCGGATTTTTAAAGATGGGAACGCTGATGCACCAATTCATCCTTTTAATCGTATCTATTTCGCTGCTCAACAGAACATCCCCCCTGCTTTGGAGCCTCACGTATTCACAAATCCTGTTTTACCATTCAAATCTTTCATCACTTTTCGTAACTATCCTATAG
>LSQX01326762.1_pt1 | contig 12325 bp, 12 predicted proteins | sample 654561 | NCBI WGS metagenome assembly LSQX01 (sample SAMN04489861, study PRJNA283612) | anaerobic digester metagenome | isolation source: 4 biogas reactors fed with cattle manure at either 37C or 55C with and... | place: Denmark: Kongens Lyngby | collected 2014 | reverse complement strand
CTACTACTGTTAAATTATTGATAGACATATTAAAAAAAAGAAAAAATATTTTAAAAAAACCCATAAAAAATTTCCAATTATATGGGGGGAGAAGAAACTAACTGGTGAAAGCCAGTAAAATAAATAGTTTAGGTCGAAAATCTGTTAAGATTTTTGACACTACGATAATATGAGTAGAGGTGATGATTATGATACCAATTCGTGAAAGGTATATTACTGATGAGAAAGGTAAGAAAACAGCTGTTGTTATTGATATTGAAGACTATAAAAGAATAAAGAAAATACTAAAAGAGCATGAAGAATATGATACAATGAATGTAAATGAAGATATTGCCAGAGCTCTTGTAGATGTAGAAAAGCAACAGTTAAAATCAGTTGATGAAGTTTTTGGTGATATGCAGTGATGAGGAATTTTAAAAGTACTCATACATTTGAGAGAAAACTAAAAAAGCTAATAAAGAAGTATCCTAATATAATTAGTGATATAAAAAAAGTTCTTGCTCTAATTGAAGAGAATCCAGAAGTTAGAGATAGGATACAAGGATTAGAGGAAAGAATTTATAAGGTTAGAGTTCCTAGTTCGGATATGAAAAAAGGCAAAAGCGGAGCATATAGAATGATTTATTTTTTAGTAGACAACAATCAAGGTATTATTCTATTAACAATATATGCAAAAGCAAAACAAGAAAACATCTCTGAGTATGAAATAAGAGAAATAATGGAGAAACTTTAACCTAGGTTACATAATATAATTCTAAAAGCTAAAGGAATAGTTTGTACAAACATTTTTATAAACGTGAGCTAATATAAGTGAGTGTATAGCAATGTAAAACAGTTAAAATAGAATCCTTGAAATATGTACTGCAATGCATAATAATGCAAAGCAGTGCACAGCAGTATATCACAAGGATTGAACTACGAACCAAAAGGTCGGGGGTTCGAATCCCTCAGGACGTGCCATAGGAAAGCCTATAATACCAATATGTTTTAAGCCGGAAGTTTAAAATAATCACTAATTAATAATATCTTTGACAAAGATATTTCTTTTTTTAAAAACTTATATGAACATTTTATTGAGTTAAACCTGATAATACGGATACGCGAACAATGATTCCCAAAAATGTCCCTTCATCATCTACAACAGCAATAGGATATTTAGTATCAGCAGCCTTGGGTATCAAATCCTGAACATAATCATCAGGAGAGGCAATATGATAATCTTTTTTTATAATATCCTTCAAAGCCTTTTTCTCTTTGATAGCTTTGACAGTGTCATCTATAGTAACAATACCTTCTAGTTTTCTTTTTGCACCAACTACAAAAAGACTGGAAATATCATGAGATTTCATTTCCTGCATGGCAACCTTTAAACCATCCTTAGTAGACATTAACGCTGTACTTTTTTTCATAATATGTTGTGCCTGTAAAACTTTTGAGCGATCAATATCACGAACAAAATCTTCTATATATTGATTAGAAGGATGTTCAAGGATTTCTTCCGGGGTTCCAATTTGCACCACACCTCCATCCTTCATTACTGCTACTCTATCACCTAACTTAAATGCTTCGTTTACATCGTGAGTAATAAAAACAATTGTCTTTTGTAATTTTGATTGTAAATCTAGCAACTCCATCTGCATTTCCCGACGTATCAAGGGGTCTAGTGCACTAAAAGGCTCATCCATAAGCAATATATCCGGGTCATTTGCCAATGCCCTTGCTAATCCCACCCTTTGCTGCATACCGCCACTGAGTTCATTGGGCATAGAAAGTTCCCATCCTTCTAACCCTACATTTTTAATTGCTTTTCTGGCAACCTTCGCTCTTTCTTCTTTTGATACTCCTTTTATTTCAAGACCGTATTCTACATTTCTCTGTATCGTTCTATGAGTGAAAAGTCCGAAATGCTGAAATACCATTGCCATTTTATTCTGCCTAAATTTCTTTAATTTTTCCTTTTTATACTCTACAATGTTTTCTCCATCAACAAAAACTTTCCCTTTAGTGGGGCGATTTAATAAGTTAAGACAACGAATCAAAGTTGATTTACCACTACCGGACAACCCCATAATTACAAAAATTTCACCTTCATTTACTTCAAAAAATACATTGTTGACGCCTATGGTCTGGCCTGTCTTTTTTAGTATTTCATCTTTTCCTTTTCCCTGTTCAAGCATCTTCAAAGCTTCTCTTGGATTTTTTCCAAAAATTTTATATAAACCTTCAACTTTTATCTTTGTTGACATAATTAAATTCTCACCTTCTTATTTTCTCTAAGCTGAAATTTCAAAACTATCTGCTATACCTTGAGTGATTCTATCTAGAATAATAGCCATAATAACAATACTTAATCCTGCTTCAAAGCCCATGGCAATATCAATACGGTTAATAGCTGTTATAACATTAATTCCTAATCCTCTGGCACCAACCATTGAAGTGGTAACGACCATAGAAATAGCCAACATAATCGTTTGATTGATTCCTGTCATAATAGTTGGAAATGCTTGAGGAAGTTCTACTTTAACTAATGTCTGTAATCTAGATGAGCCAAAGGATTGAGCAGCTTCCTTCATTTCCTTAGATACTCCGCGAATAGCAAGGTTTGTTAATCGAAGAACCGGAGGTATGGCATAGATTGTTGTTGCAAATACTGCCGGAACCAGTCCTAAACTAAATAGCATAATTGCAGGTATTAAATATACAAAACTCGGCATTGTCTGCATAGCATCTAAAATAGGCTTTAAAATCTTTTCTAATCTATTACTATATGCCGTTATAATACCAATGGGAATTCCAATAATTAAAGATATGATAACAGAAGTAATAACAAGTCCGATTGTGGTCATTAATTCTGACCATAAACCAAAAGTACCAATCAAAAAAGTAGATACTGAATACAATAAAGCAGACTTCCAATTCCCAACTTTCCATGCTATCAAAAAAACTGCTACAAGCACTAACCACCACGGTAACCACAATAAAAATTTTTCAACACCTAATAAAAAGCCTAATATTATTTTCTTTATAAAATCAAAAAACCATTCAAAGTTAGTTTGCAACCATCTTACAAATTGGTCAACATAAACTCCTAATTCAAATCTTAGTGTTTCAGGAAAACTTCCCATAATTACGGGCTGTATTATTTAAGACAGCCCCATTCACCCCATTCCTATTTTATAGCTGTTGTCCAGACCTTCGATTTGAAAGCAACAACTATATTGTGTGTCAAAAAGGAGTATGAACATACTCCAAAAACTGCCACAAGTCTGTTCATACTCATATACTCATTAAAGAGCCGCTTTAACTTTTTCTGCAATATCCTCTGACACCCATGATATCCATAATTCATCATATTCTTGTAAAAAGTATTTTGCAGCTTCTTCTGCAGAGGCATCATTATCTTGCATATAAGCTAAAATATTATTATTTAAATCTTTACCTGTTTTGTAATTTGATAAAAACTCAACTATTTCCGGTGCTTTTTCAGGCATATCCTTGTGTACAGCTATTGTAACATCCACAGAAGGCCATTCACAAGCATATCCTGCTTCCTCACCCCATAATTCTTCATCAAAAGGCTCATCCTCTAATAAGGTAAGATCATATTTTGCCATAACCCATTCCGGCTCCCAATAATATCCAACCCAAGGATCTCCATTTTCATAGGATGTTCCTAGAGAAACTGCTAATCCCGAAGAAGAACCCGGACTAAAATAATTATAATGCTCATCTAAACCATAGGTTTCTACTTTTGTTCTTAAAATATTATCTACTTCCCATCCCGGAGGAGAACCATAAATTCTACCCTTAGATGGGTCCTCTTCATCTTGGAAAACTTCTGTATATTTTTCTAAATCCTTTATTGTTTTTAAATCAGGAGCCATCGGTTCAATTCCTCTTTCTGAATCCCCCTCAATAACATAAGTGGGCACATATAAACCTTGACGATTATCATCAAAATTTGTAGCGACTTCTAACACGTCTTCATTATCAATAGCTTCATCATAAATCCTTTTAATGTTTTGAACCCACGCTTCCATATAAATGTCAATATCTCCGTTTACCAATCCGGTAAAGGTAGCTGCAGAAGATCCGGATGTAATTTCTGTATCATACCCAAATCCTTCTTCAATAATAAACTGAGCTACTGCATTGTGAAATTGAATACTGTCCCATTGAGCATCAGCTAAAACCAAGGTATCCTTTCCCCCTTGATTCCCAGTTTCACCAGTGTCAGTATTAGACAAACAACCAGTAAATATGACTAAAATAAAACTTAATAGTGTTGCAAATAAAACTACTTGACTTTTCTCTTTCTTAAAATGTTTTCGCATGCTTTCCTCCTTTATAATTTTGTAAAAATCCAAGCTGCTGTTAACATTTTGCTAAATTTTTAGATAAGCATTTTGGATTTCATACAATGTGACAATCTTTAAGCGAAATCCAGATTGTGGCTTTTCTTATTATAACAAGGCATCATTGGATTGTCAAGGAAACATTTGGAAGGGGTTTTTACCTCTTCCTTTTATTTTTTTGCCAATAAAAATTATACTCTATGTCGGTTGAGATGCATATTTTTATTGACTTAAGCCAATTATACTGATAGAGTATTTGGCGGATGAGTAATATTAATTTTATGTTTTTAGGAGGATTACTATGTTTTCATTGAAAAATCGCGTAGCCGTAGTAACCGGAGCTTCTTCGGGATTAGGTCTTCAGATGGCGCAAGGTTTTGCCCATCAGGGTGCAGATTTAGTCATAATGGCTAGAAGAATTGAAAAACTGGAGGCCATAGCTGCTGATTTTAGGGCCAATGGTACGAAATGCCTTCCAATAAAATGTGATGTCACTAACACTGAAGAAATAAACAGAGCAGCTGAAATAGCAATAAAAGAGTATGGAAAAGTAGATATTCTGGTGAATAATGCAGGAGCTTCAAAGAATGCCGGAGTACTTGACATGACTGACGAGGAATGGGATTTCACTTTGAATGCCGATTTAACCAGTGTATTCAAAGTGACAAGAGCATTCGCAAAATATATGGTTGAAAAGAAATACGGACGCATCATTAATATTGCTTCAATTTATGGGCAGGTTGGAAATACTGCAATGGATACAGTAGCATATCATTCTTCCAAAGGCGGAGTTATCAACTTTACCAGAGCAGTTGCCGCTGAATTAGCCAAATATAATATAACATGCAACGCTATAAGCCCCGGATATTTTGAAACGGAATTGACTGCAGATACATTAAACACCGAAGCGTTTACTAATTTTATGAAAGTATCTGTCCCACTTGGACGTTATGGAGCTAAGGGTGAACTCAACCCTGTTGCTGTACTACTTGCAAGTGATGAAGCTTCCTATATTACCGGTCAAAATATAAAAGTTGATGGCGGATATACATCGGTTTAAAGACATTTAGCCAATGACTATGCCGCTTAACCCCCTACCTCGGATTATCGTCCGAGGGTGCAGGGAATAAGCGGTGCTACTTCATAGAACTTTTACTTATATTTTTCAATTAGCTCCGGTGTTAATAATGATGCAGAATTTTCATCTACGAACAAACTAATATCCTGATGCTCTTTTAGGAGAGTTGCAGGAATCATATTTGTCTTTTCATTTACAATCACATTATAGACTGCATTTGCTTTAACACTATGTGGAACAGCAGATACTATACATTTACTTTGCATTATGCGATAAGGTGTCATTGTAATTGCCTTTACAGGTACATCGTCTATAGTTTTGAACCAACCTTCACCAACTTGTTGCATGCGGCATTTTTTATCTAAATCCACAATAATATATGCTTCCTTAGTATCGAAGTCTGCCGGAGGATCATTAAAAGCTATGTGTGCATTTTCTCCAATTCCGATTAGCGCAACATCTATCGGTGCTTTTTCGATTTCATCAGTCAAAGAAGCTATGCTCTTTTCCGGATTGTTTCCATCTACAAGATATGCATGCTTTGGATTAACTATGTTTATAAAGCGTTCATTCAAGTATTTTCTAAAGCTTGCAGGATGCTCAATAGAAATATCTATGTATTCATCCAAATGGAACATTTCTACTTTTGACCAGTCTATATCTGCTCTAACTAATGTCTCCATTGTTTCAAATTGAGATGCCCCCGTCGATAAAATTATTCTCGCAACACCATTTTGTTTTATTGCTTCTTGAATTTTTTCTGCCGCATATGAACCTGCAGCTTTTCCCAAATCCGTTGCATTTTTACTTACGACTAATTTCATTAAAATATCATCCTTTCATATTCGCTTTGTGAAAACTTTATTTTTTACCTTCTCATTTAATTCCTAACAATATTATATATCATATTTTAATTAATTTGTTTTATTATTTTGACCTTTTTAAAGGTTTTTATTCTTTTTTTGCCTGTTTTATGCAAGATGCTGTTGAGAGTGATTTATTATGTAATAAGTGGGATTGTACTCCAAATGGTTGTTGTTCTAATAATTATACATATATTTTAATTAAGTCCTTTATTACTTCCCCAGCAATAATTAATCCTGCTGTCGATGGGACAAATGATATACTCCCCGGAACTTGCCGCCTTGTATTACCTTTTATAGTGGCGTCGTGGAGGTATTCACAATCATTTTCACCGTTTATATCTTCATTATCAATAGGCTTTATAGCAGGCTCCTTGGAATAAACAACTTTCAAATTATTTACACCCCTCGCCCTTAGTTCACGACGCATAACTTTGGCAAGAGGGCATATGGATGTTTCATAGATGTCTGCTACTTCAAACATTGTGGGATCAAGCTTATTACCGGCCCCCATGCAGCTTATTATAGGCACATTGGCTTTTATCGCATTTTCTATGAGAATAAGCTTAGATGATACCGTATCAATAGCATCAACTATATAATCGTATTGAATGAAATCAAATTCATTTGCATTGTCTGCATTATAAAAATGATTATATGCATTAACAATAGCCTTCGGATTGATATCAAGTATTCTCTCTCGCATTACATCTGTTTTATATCTTCCAATAGTCTTTTGTGTTGCAATAAGCTGTCTGTTTATATTAGTAATACAGACCTTATCATTATCAATTATAGAAAAAGTTTTGATGGAACTTCTCGCAAGGGCCTCCACGGTAAAACTACCTACACCACCAATGCCAAATACCGCAACATGTGATTTTTTAAGTATTTCCATTGCTTCTTTTCCCAATATAATCTCTGTCCTTGCAAATCGTTCCAACATAAAGCTCAATCACCTTTTTCCCTTATTACAAAGATAGACGCATCCTCTTATCAGTTCCATTTACCAATAGTAAAGATTTTTTATCTACTTAGAATTTATCCAATGACTACCGCCACTTAAATATGGGCTATCACTATTTATATCCTACAAGCTACAGCTATCTTTCATCAATCGGAACTATTTTTCTCCTTGGAGCTATACTCTTATATGCAGGTCTTATTATTTTACCGCTGTTTACAATCTCTTCAATCCTATGTGCACTCCACCCCACAATTCTTGATATTGCAAAAATTGGTGTGTATAATTCCGGCGGAATATTAAGCATCTTATAAACAAATCCGGAATAGAAATCCACATTGGCACTTACTCCTTTATACATCTTGCGAACTTTTGATATTGCTTTTGGTGCTAATTCTTCCACTTTTGTATATAACTTATACTCATCTTCATATCCTTTTTCTTTTGCGAGTTCCTCAACGTACCTTTTAAATAATACTGCCCTTGGATCAGAAACCGAATATACCGCGTGACCGACACCATATATTAAGCCGGAATGATCAAAAGCTTCTTTTTTTAGTATTTTATCGAGGTAGCTTTCAATTTCCTCGTCATCGTCCCATTTTGTTATGTTTTCTTTGATATCTTCAAACATTTCAACTACTTTAATATTTGCTCCTCCGTGTTTAGGACCTTTAAGTGATGCCATAGCAGCAGCAATAGCTGAATAAGTATCTGTGCCGGTTGAAGTAACTACATGCGTTACAAAGGATGAGTTGTTCCCACCACCATGTTCAGCATGAAGCACAAGAGATAAATCCAACAACATAGCCTCTGTTTTTGTATATGAACTATCCGGCCTAAGCATGTGCAAAATATTTTCGGCTGTACTTAATTCCGGCTTAGGGCTGTGGATAATAAGACTTTTACTCATATAATAGTGAGAAAAAGCTTGATAGCCGTACACTGCAAGCAACGGAAAGACAGATGTTAAGTAAATACATTGTTTAAGTACATTCGGAATAGAAACATCATCAGCATTATCATCATAACTATATAAACTTAATATACTTTTTGCAAGTGCATTCATAATACTTTTATTCGGCGCCTTTAATATTACATCTCTTACAAAATTATTAGGAAGTTTTCTGTATATCGCAAGGATTTCTTCAAATTTTTTAAGTTCGGCTTTATTGGGAAGTTCTCCAAATAGTAATAAATAGCACACTTCTTCAAACCCAAACCGATCATCCTTTACAAATGAGTCTACAAGGGCATTAATATCAATTCCTCTGTAAATTAACCTTCCGGGAACAGGTACATGTTCATTTTCATCAATAATGTATGAATGGACTTCCCCTATTCTCGTCAGACCGGCAAGAACACCTTTGCCTTCAATATCCCTCAGCCCTCTTTTCACATCATACTTAGTATATAATTCAGGGTCAATATGACTACTTTTTTGTACTAAATCACTTAACTTTCCAACTAAATCATTTTCATATTCTTTAGGTAGGTTTATACTCTTCATTATTATCCTCCTTAAATCTTCTCTTTTTTTGTACCACTAATAATAACACATGAAATGTGAATTATCAATATTTTTCCTTTTTTTATTGGGTTATCCTAAACTATAGTTACTGTTCACGGGTTATAGCATAGCCATGGAGGCGAGCGTAGCGCTTCCGTAGGGGCGATTCATGAATCGCCCCTACATATGAGCAAAGCGAACAACCGAAAGGAACGGAACCTGTCCCCTGTGGCGTATAATTATACATTGAACCCCATTATTCCACTGACAGGAAAAAGAATGCGTGCAAAATATATTACCAATGTTAGAGTTAGGCTACTTAACAAGGTAGATGTAATTACCGTTTGGGAAGCAAAATCAGGCTTGTTTTTACATTCAACGGCTATCAAAGCTGTGTTAACGGCAGTAGGTGCTGATAGTGCAACCATAAGTACTTGAGCCGGTATCCCCTCAAGTTTGAGGATTTTTATGATTATGTAAACCATTATGGGGGTAGCAATGAGCTTTATAAATGCGGATAAATATACATCTATATTGGTAAGCTTAAATGAAGTTTTTCCTAATTGTACCCCAAGTGTTATGAGTGCTACCGAAACCAATCCATATTTTATATGCTCTAAGGCAGGCCAAAAAAAACTTTGAGTAAAGTCGTACGGTATCGTCCTCATAATAATGACTATAGGAATAACATATACCGTTGGCATTTTAAAGATTTCAAGTATGGCTTCTGTTTTCTTGCCATTTACAATTCCGGAGTTAAAAAAACCAACAGTATTTATTGTTATATTCTGAAAGACCATTATAATAATATGTACCGTTATAGCAGCATCAAGGTATATTGCCTGTCCTCCCGGTACAAAAGGCGGAGTGCTAAACACCAAAGTTATTAAAGGAAGACCGATATTGCCTGAATTATAAAACATGATAGAATTCTTAAATGCATTCTTTAGTCCATTATCGTATTTTCTTATCTTGGCTAATATCTCGGCAATGCCTCCGGTAATAAACATAAATGCAAATAACGCAATAAGAACTTTACTCATTTGTGTTGGCAAATTAGTTGTATATAGATTTACCAGCACAAAACCCGGCACAAATATATAAAAATTCAACTTGGATAGTGAAAAAATATCCAAGTTGAACTTCCTTTCAAGTATAAAACCAAACGATATCAGTAAAAATATGGGTATTATATTATATATAAGAATAAATATTAAAATCTTCATTACTTTATTTCTCTCCTCTTATTTAAGTAATTTATCCGATGACTGTCGTCACTAAAACCTCCGCTTCTGCAAGCGGAAGGATAAGTGGCATTATATTATCGAAATCCTTAATTATAATTTCGACTTATATTTTCTGTTAACCTCTTTATATGCTTCCGGAGTACCTATATCATAACATTCTCCGTCAAATATATACGCATGAACAGGTTTTCTTTTATATAACCATGACGGAAAAAAACCGGGTGCATCAGGGTTATTTCCTTCATTTAAATAAGTACCAAAAAGCGGTAATGTATCCTTCTCATATATATATGACGCAAATGCTGCAATATTTGATTTTGGATTATTAGGCTTTTCCTCCATATCAATCACTCTGTAATCATTATCTAACTGTACTACGCCCATTCTTTTTAACTGTTCATAATCATTTATTTCCTTTACCAATATACAATCACTGCCTACTTCACGATAAAAGTCATAAAAGTCATACATTTTAAACGTAAAAAAATTATCACCGGCAATAACCAAAATATCATCATTTATGCTTTCACTTTGAAGTACAAGATTAATATCTCCTATTGCCCCTAACTTATTACTGTCGTCAGTTGTCATATCGTCTATTATTTTTATTGCCTTATTAGATTTTCTTGTTTCCTTCCAATCTGCAAAGTTTTTATAGAACTTATGGTTACTGATAACAAATATCTCATCTATAGCATCTATATATTCAACCTCATTAATGATATAATCAAGAATTGGAATATCATTAATTGGCAATAGTGCTTTTGGCTTATTAATTGTCAGTGGGTATAGTCTGGTAGCATACCCTGCTGCAAGAATTATCACCTTCATCAGTACATTACACCTCCTTTGTCTGTTGTGCTCTATCCTTTAAGTATTTTTCCGTTTATCATTACCATTGATATATTGATTTTTTCATCAAATAGGACTATATCAGCATCTTTGCCTTCAACTATGCTCCCCTTTTTTTGTTCTATCCCCATAATTCTAGCCGGTGTATATGTAAGCATTTTAACGGCTTCATGAAGAGGAACATGTGCCATATCCACCATTGTTTTTATTAACCTGTCTGCAGTTGCAACACTTCCTGCAAAAGCTGTTCTGTCCGGTAATTTAGCCACTCCATCCTCTACCAATACCCTGAAATTGCTTTCTTTATTACCCAAAACATACTCACCTTCCGGCATACCTGCTCCTCTCATAGAATCTGTTACAAGACAAATCTTATCTGCCCCCTTTATCTTGTATACAAGCTCAAGAAGACTTGCCGGCAAATGTACACCATCCGCTATAATCTCAACTGTCATTTCATCAATCAGATATGCACTTTCAACAACACCGGCATGCCTGAAAGCATTAATTCTATGAACGGATGACATACCTGAATATAAATGTGTAACATGAGAAAAACCTCTTTCAAAGGCTTTCGCAACCTGGTCATAATTTGCATTTGAATGTGCTACTGAACATAAAATATTTCTTTTTGTTAGCTCCTCAGCCATCTCTAATGCTCCGTCTAGTTCAGGCGCAACAGACCATCTAACAATATTATCACTATAATTAAGTATTTTTATATATTCTTCTCTATCAGGATTTTTTATAAATCTAGGGTCTTGCGCTCCCTTTTGCTCTAAAGAAAAATAGGGTCCTTCTAAATGTAATCCAAGTAAATTCGGACCGTCATCAATATTATTCTTGGCAATATCAAAATTATCAAGAGTCTCAAAAAGTTTATCCAATGTAGATGTGGTTGTAGTAGGGACAATAGTGGTAGTGCCATACTCTAAATGGGTTTTTGCTGCATTTATAAAATCTTCCACCATTCCATCCATAAAATCATAGTTGCCGCCCCCGTGAGTATGAATATCAATAAACCCCGGCGCAAGATACTTACCGTTTGCATCAATAATTTTGTCAGCATTTATATTACTTTCTTCGCCATTAACAATAATCTTTTTTATTATGCCATCTTCAATATATAGTCCGGCTTTTTCTAGTATTCTTATTGGAGTAATTATTTGTGCATTTTTTACAAGTGTTTTCATAACTAGCTTCCTTTCAAAATTATTATATTAATCGTTTATCATTATAATATATTCTAACCTAAATTTCAAAAATTCTTTTACATATCCACCTCTTATATACCCATTTAATGTTACTGTTCAAAGGTAGTTGTTAATTAATTCGCTGCGCCACAGGGGACAGGTTCCGTTCCCTTCGGTTGTTCGCTTTGCTCACAAGACGCTCGAACCGTCTCCATGGCTACACTCTTGGGAACAGTAACCATAGAGTATAATTTTTATTGGCA
>LSQX01351509.1_pt2 | contig 12326 bp, 14 predicted proteins | sample 654561 | NCBI WGS metagenome assembly LSQX01 (sample SAMN04489861, study PRJNA283612) | anaerobic digester metagenome | isolation source: 4 biogas reactors fed with cattle manure at either 37C or 55C with and... | place: Denmark: Kongens Lyngby | collected 2014 | reverse complement strand
GATCAGAATACGCTGTCTGCCAATGGGGACATTGGCGTTCCCAGGAGTGAATCTCAAGGACTTTCAGGATTCCCCAAGGCATTATTTGTTCTTGATTATCTGAAGACATCTTGCGGAATCGAGAAGCTCATAATATCTTGAAAGCACATGCCTTGCAGAGTCAACAACACAAACTTCTTCAAAAAAATAATGGAAGTTGACGGATCGTAATACAAATTCCGTGCTCTATAGAGTGTCCTGTCTCTTGTGTCGCAAGCATGCGACTTTTGTGCCTTCTAGTGTTGCGTGTTTGCGACTATATCTCACTCTACTGAAGGTGTTCATTATATAATCCCTTGAATATGAGCATGTTAGAAAGTTATTTCTTTTTGGCATGGATTGTGCTCATATATAACCAAGGAAATAATAATGAAAGTAGCCTTGACCGTTTGGGAAAATCGAATCTCGCCCCTGCTGGACACAGCCCGTACCCTTCTGATAGCAGAGATTGAAGAGGGTCGGCTTGTATCCACGTGGGAGAAAAAGCTTTCCGGCGATAATGTGCAGGATCTTCTGCTTTTGCTTGAAAGTTCCGGTGCAGAGGCTCTGATCTGCGGGGCCGTGTCCCGGCGTTTTGCCACCTGGCTCAGTTCCTCGGGCTTGAAACTTTTTCCTTTCATCTCCGGTGAAGCAGATGCTGTTCTTGATGCATTTTTGAAGAACAGGCTTTCGGATCCCGTTTTTGCCATGCCCGGTTGTGGTCGTGGCGGCATGGGTCGTGGTGGTGGGGTCGGGCGTTGTGGTTCCGGACCAGGTGGCGGCCGTGGCGGCATGGGTCGCGGTGGTATGGGCGGCGGCGGTATGGGCCGTGGTGGCATGGGCCGTGGTGGCATGGGTGGTGGTGGCATGGGCCGTGGTGCCGGTCGCCAGGCATCCTGTTTTCAGCAGCCTGATTTTCCGGAGCCCTGTCCGGATTGTGATGAGAAGTTGAACGAAGAATAAGAAAGGATCATTTTCTGTGACAGAGCAGACGACAGTCAAAGTTGAGCGGCGTCCCTGGCATGGCCGGGGCTTGACCAGCCTTTTGATCGGATTGATTTTTCTGACACTGGCTCTTTCCGGTCTGATCCTCTATCTGGCGCCCCCCTGTCGTGTTGCTCGGGAAAGTGGCTGGACTGTTTTCCTGCTGAGCAAGGATCAATGGAATGCTCTTCATGTGATCATGGCCTGTTCCTTTGTCATAGGCGGTATCTTTCATGTGTATTTCAACTGGCGCATTCTCGTGCGTTATCTGATCTTGAAGAGAAAGTTTCATCTGAAGAGAGAAACAACAACGGCACTGCTGCTCTTTCTTGTTCTGTTTTTCGGTGCTGTTTTTGAGTTGCCGCCCTTTGGTTACCTCACAGAACTGACGGAAGAACAAAAGGCCCAGAGTTGTGGTGGTGAACTGCTGCCTGAGCCGATCCCGGGCCATGGGATGGGCGTCGGGAGACTCAGCTTGAGACAACTTTGCTCGGAAGCCGGTTTGTCACTGGAAGCGGTGACAGCCTTTCTTCAGGAAGAAGGCTTCAGCGTCAGCCCGGAAAATACGATCCGTGAGCTGGCACAACAAAAGCAGATGGCCCCTGTAGATTTCAAAGATTTTTTACTTGGTGAACAACAAAGAACAACTGATGAATGAAAGGAATATTGATATGCCTGGTAAAGATGGAACTGGACCGCTTGGTGGCGGAGCGTTGACTGGTAGAGGTCTTGGACCTTGTGGTTCTGGTGGAGCCGGACGGGCTCAGGGTCGCGGACTTGGCATGGGCCGTGGTCGTGGCCTTGGTCAGGGCCGTGGACTCGGTCAGGGCCGTGGCCTCGGTCAGGGTCGTGGGCTCGGTATGGGCCGTGGACTTGGTCGGGGTCGTGGACTCGGTATGGGCCGTGGACTTGGATTCGGTCAGGGCCGCGGTTTTGCCGTTGAAGATGAATCTTTGCAACTGCGTGCTCAGGCCGCACAGCTTCAGGAAGAACTTGCTCTGATTCAAAGTCGTTTGAACGCTTTGGAAGAAGGCACAGAAGCCTGAAAGTCACATTTCGCAGAAGACAGTTCTGATGATCTTCAGAAAGGACAGACCATGAAAATTGCTTTCACAAGCTCCGGTAAAACCTTGGAGGACGCTCTTTGTCCTCGTTTCGGTCGTGCAGACAGGTTTTTAGTTTACGACTTGGAGACGTCGGAATTCAGTCTGGTTGAAAATGCACAGAATCTGAATGCGGCCCAGGGTGCGGGCATTCAAGCGGCACAGCTTGTTGTCAATGCGGGAGCGAAAGTATTGGTTACAGGACATTGCGGCCCCAAAGCCTTTTCAGTGCTGAAGGCCGGAGGTGTCCGGGTTTTCCACGGTGAAAACATGTCCATTGCCGATGCGCTGGAAGCCTGGCGCAATCAATCTCTTGTGGAATTGCATGCGGCCGATGTGGATGGCCATTGGGTCTGAGCAGCCTTATCCCGCTGCTCAGGCCCTTTTGAGGGTCACCCGGCCGGGATGCTTTTTATACATTGATGTCTTTCTCCTTACATGTTGCTTTCCTTTTCAGTGCAGTGTCGGAATTCTGAGTTGGAATTTAATTTTCTTCAGAACTCCGACATTGCCGGAAAGCAACAAAGCCTTTTGAATTCCCTTCTCAGTCCGAAAGAAACAGCTGCTCCCACAGGGATCATATTGAAAGTGAATCATGAAAATAGCCATTGCCTCCGGAAAAGGCGGAACAGGAAAAACGACTCTTGCCGTGAATCTTGCGGCACTGGGGGAGGGTGCCATTGTTTACGCGGACTGTGATGTGGAAGAGCCCAACGGGCATCTGTTTCTGAATCCCAAGATTACTGTTTCAGAAGAAGTGGGCATCCCTGTTCCTGTTGTTGATCCTGCTCTGTGTACGGCATGCGAGCGCTGTGTGGAAGCCTGTCGCTTCAATGCGCTGGCCTGTGTTGCGGATCAGGTTCTGGTTTTTTCAGCCTTGTGCCACGGCTGCGGAGGGTGCATAGCCATTTGTCCTGAAGGAGCCATGAAGGAGTATCCGCACCCCATCGGTAAAGTGGAGAAGGGGGCAAGAGGGGAGCTTTATTTTATTCAGGGGACCATGAAAGTCGGGGCGGCCATGTCTCCGCCCCTTATCCGTGCTGTGAAAGCAACGGTTCCTCCCTCGGATCTGGAAATTTATGATGCCCCTCCCGGTACTTCCTGCCCGGTCATCACCACTTTGAAAGAAATGGATTATGTGGTTCTGGTTACAGAGCCCACCCCTTTCGGGTTGAATGATCTCCGCATTGCCGTGGAGACTGTCCGTGAGATGGGTCTTCCCTTTGGTGTGGTGGTGAATCGTTCCGACGTGGGCGACGGGCGTATCCGTGATTACTGCAGAGCCGAAGAAATAGCTCTTCTCATGGAGTTGCCTGAAGACAGACGAATAGCCGAAACTTATTCCCGGGGTGAGTTGATTGTGGAAGCCTTGCCTGAATACAAGCAGGCCTTTGCCGATCTTCTGGACAAGATCTGTTGTTCAGTAAAGCGGGAAGAAGGAGTTCCGGGATCATGACAGCCGCCTCCGATTCCTGTATTTTCGGGCCCGTTGTTTCCCGCCGTCTGGGCCGTTCCCTGGGTGTGGATGTGATCCCTTTCAAGACCTGTCCTTATGATTGCCTTTATTGTGAACAGGGGCGCACAACGCATCATACCTTGCAGCGTGATCATTATCTCGATATATCCAGGGCACTGGACGAGGTGAAGGCATTTCTTGAAGGGCATGTCCCACCGGATTTCATCACTCTCTCGGGAGCGGGTGAGCCGACTCTGCATACAGGCCTGGGCTCGCTGATTCTGCAACTCAAAGAAATCACCTCTGTCCCTGTAGCGGTGATCACCAACGGTGCTTTGTTGTGGCAGCCGGAAGTTCAGGAAGCGCTGTCAGCGGCTGATGTGATCCTTCCTTCTCTTGATGGGGGCAATGAAAAAATCTTTCAAAGGATAGACCGTCCTGTTGCGGGCATCAGTTTTTCGCAGATGCTTTCGGGGCTGATTTCTTTTCGTGACCGCTATAAGGGAGAGATATGGCTGGAGATTTTTCTGATGGAGGGGCTCAACGATGATGATGCCTCTTTGCGCGAACTGGCGAGCCTGGCCTCGCGTATCCGCCCGGATAAAATACAGCTCAATACTGTGGAACGTCCTCCCGCCACTAAAACAGTGGAGGCTCTTTCCATTGAAGGACTGGAAAGATGCGCATCTTTTTTCGATCCCCCGGCGGAGATCATCTCTCCCCGTTATCCCCTTCCCGACGAGCGGGAGATCCTTCCTCAGGAAGCGCCTATTCTGGAAATGCTGCGCCGTCGTCCCTGTCCTCTGGAAGAGATCGCAGCCGGCCTGGGCTTTCATCGCTTGGAGACCTCCAAGCTTCTGGCACAGTTGATCAGAGAGGGAAAGATCCGGGAGGAAATCCGGGGCGACATCACCTTCTTCAGTTTCGTAACAGGAGATGAATAAGACCATGTTGAAAGAACTTGTCATCATCAGTGGAAAAGGCGGGACCGGAAAAACCAGTCTCACCGCATCTTTCGCCTCTCTGGCGGAGGATACGGTTCTGGCTGATTGCGATGTGGACGCCGCCGATCTGCATCTCCTGCTGCAACCACAGCCTGTGGAACATCATGAGTTTCGCAGTGGCAACGAAGCGGTCATCCGTCAGGAAGACTGTACCCTTTGCGGAGACTGTATGGATCGTTGCCGTTTTGAGGGGATCCTGTACGAGGACGGAAGATTCCGGGTTGATCCTGTTTCCTGTGAAGGCTGTGGCGTTTGTGTGGACTGGTGTCCGGCAAAGGCCATTGATTTCCCTGAATGCATCGCCGGTGAGTGGTTCATTTCAGATACCCGAAGCGGTCCCATGATCCATGCACGGCTGGGCATAGCGGCTGAAAACTCCGGGAAACTGGTATCGACGGTTCGTATGGCGGCGCGGGAGTTGGCGAAAGAGAAAGGCCTGTCCCGGATTATTATTGACGGTCCTCCCGGTATCGGTTGTCCCGTCATCGCCTCCATTACAGGCACCACGATGGCACTCATCATTACGGAACCGACTTTGAGCGGTGCTCACGACCTGAAGCGGGTCGCCGCTCTGGCAAAGCATTTCCGGGTGCCTGTGGCCGTATGTGTCAACAAATGGGATATCAATCCGGAGATGACCGGGAGAATTGAAGAGACGGCCCGGGAACTGGGTGCGCAGCCTGTGGGAAGAATCCCCTATGACCGTACGGTGACGCAGGCACAGGTGGCCGGCAAGACCATTGTGGAATATGGCAGCGAAGAAAGCGTGAAGGCTGTTCGGGAGATTTGGGAAAATGTGGACAGGCTCCTGCAATAGCTTTACGAGAGCGGAGATCGAGAAAGATGATACAAAACAGTTATAGCGCCCGGGCTGTGGAACGATTCAGAAACCCCAGAAACTATGAAGAACTGGAAGAGCCTGATGGTCATGCCGTTCTCACAGGTCCTTGTGGCGACACCATGGAATTCTGGATTCAGGTGGATGACGGTATCGTGACGGCATGCTCTTTCAAAACGACGGGTTGCGGCCCTTCCCGAGCCTGTGGAAGCATGGCAACGGAACTCTGTGAAGGTAAAAGTGTGGCCGATGCTCTGGAATTGGAGCAGGTGGACATTCTTCGGGCTTTGGGCGGCATGCCGGAAGAACATCAGCATTGTGCCCTTCTCGCCGCCGTGACCCTCCGGGCGGCTCTGGAAGAATATCGCAAGCACCAGGCTGATGAGGAAGAACAAGTAAAAGGTTGAGATTGTCAGATAAGCCGGAGCTTTCTTATACAGAGGCGCCCGGATAACAGTGGAATAATTATTTTCAAAGGAGAAAAAGAAATGCGTATTGCCATACCTGTGGCTCAGGGTCAGCTGGCCCTGCATTTTGGACATTGTGCTCAATTTGCTCTGGTGGATACGGATCCGGCGGCAAAGACAATTTTGAAGACGGAGCTGGTGGATGCTCCGCCTCATGAGCCGGGCCTGTTACCCCGATGGCTTGGTGAACAGGGAGCGAAGGTGATCCTGGCCGGTGGTATGGGTGCCCGCGCTCAGGCACTGTTTGCCGAGAGCGGCATTGAGGTGGTGATCGGTGCCCCTGCTGAAGAGATCGAGACACTGGTGCTCAGCTATCTGAATGGCCGCCTGGAGTCAGGAGGGAATATCTGCGATCACTGAGGAGTTCGGGCCGCTTATGCCCCCGAGCCTTTCAGCAGATTCAAAATAAAGGGTAAAGCCAGAACCAGCGCAGCCAGAATCAGTACAATGATGATGATCAGAAGATTGCGTTTGCTCTTCGGTTCTTTGTCGATATCTTCGAGCCGGGCATTCTTCGGCAAGACCTGGACTTCCATATCAGGATCGTCGCTTGGCGGCCCGGCCACCCGGGGAGCCATCTCCAGCTGATTGAGGAGCTCCTGTGCTTTTTGGGATTCGAAGAGGCGGAGCATGCTGTGACAAAGCAGTTTCGCCTCTTCGATGCTGCCCATTTTTTCCAGGCATAAGGCGGCGGCATACATGATGTTTTCCGTATTGGGAAATTCACGGTTCAGCTCCTGCAGCATCGTCAGCGCCTCTTCATAGCGCCGCTCCCCGAAGAGCTGGTTGGCTTGTTGAAAACGTTGTTTTGCAGAATCAGAATTCATGACAGGCTTCCTGAAAAATGTGTTTGAAGGCCTTATGGTAACATAAAAGCACAGCGCTGCATAGCCGCAAGTAAATGAACTTTTCTAATTGGACCACGGAACACAGGTCACACACGGAAAAATACATCTTGAGCGAAGAGACGACACTGACACGACGCCCCTTGGAACCACAGATGAACACTGATAAATTAAACACCTTGGGTCGCGCACCTGGGAACGCCAATTTCCACATTGGCTGATGGCGAATAAGTTCTATAACACTATCTGGCATAAATTCGGTACGATGACCTTGACCTTCGCAAAAAAAAGAGAACTCAGCCGTTGTAAATCTATCTCTTTTTTTTGATTGACAGCAGTCCTTATGCCGCATCAGAACCCACAGACTTTTCAGGGACAGTATCCCGCTGTGTGCCAATGTGGAAATTGGCGTTCCCAGGTGCGCGACTCAAAGTCGTCAGCCCTATCACCTATCCCCTATCACCTACAATACGCCCCTCGCACATCCGTCCGATCCGACCGACTCCCCGGAGACTATTGATGCCTTCAAGTCTCTTATGTGCCTCACGACATAGGCCACGCCGTCATTCCGATTTTTTTGCCTTTTTGTTCTCCCACGATATGTTGACTCTCCGCCGGAAAGTTTTCTCAGTCATGGATTTGTTTGAGAAAAGAGAGATGTCATGCCGCAATCAAGTCAATATGTTTCTCGGGTCATCATGCGCTATCTGCCAATGTGGAAATTGGCGTTCCCAGGAGCAAATCTCAACGTCTTTCAGGGTTTCCAAAGGCATTATTTGTTCGTGATTATGACAAGACTCCTTGCCAATCCAGGATCTCATTACCTTATGAGCTTGTTCATCTTTTCCCAGGCTTTCCGGGCTTCTTCCTCGGGCACGGGATTTTTTGTGAAGACATCCTGAAGAAATTCGGCATCAGGTTTGAACTGTGCAAAGCTCAGGGAGGCATTGTTTGCGGTACTGTCCGGAGAGGGCGGTGTGTAGAAAGCCAGGCTCACGGCCTCTTCATTCTCCCAGACCCAGACGGCAACAGCCATCTCCTGTTCGGAATCAGGATAGACAAAGAGACTTTTCTTTTCAAAGTCTTCTCCGTGACGTTTGCACAGAGCTTTCAAAAAGCGCTTGCATCTGGCTTCCATATCTTTTTTTTCGCCAGTCCATACGGTCACGAGTTCATAGACTTTTTCCTCTTGGAAGCCGATATTGGCGAAAGCATGAACGCCCAGAAAGGGATCAGTGCCGTGGGCAATGAGCAAGGCTCCGGGCTTGTCAGCCTGTGGTCTGGTTTCCCTGAGTTCCGCATCGCTGTAGAGGGCATCGGGAAGGCGTTGGAGACACTCTTCAAAAGTCGTGTTTATGGTCACGCCCTGCAACATGCGATCGAGGTCGTTCTTCGGCAATGCTTCGGCACGAGGAAGAAAAGCGATGGCTGCTGCAGCGCAGTAAAGCAGACAAATGAGTTTGGATTTCATGGTTGTGTTCCTGCGGTCAGTGAGTCCAATGGTTCAAAAAAGTGTTCACCTGTATCTTGACCAGTTCCCTCTCATAATCATAAAAAGGGATGTGGTCGGAGAGGGTGAGCCAGTGAATGGTTTTATCTTTGGCCGGAATGCGTTCATAGACGCTGTTTGCATAATTCGGATCGGTGACCGTATCATTTTCGGAATGAATGATCAGTGTTGGCTGTGTGATTTTATCGAGAATTTCTGTGCGCCGGGCCTTTTCGGCGATGAGCATGGCTGTGAGCGCTCCGCGGGTGGGAACCCAGGTGTAGGAGATGATTTCCGAACGGGCCTCGGCACGATTGACGGGGCTCAGGCTTTGAGGTTTGTAAAGCCAATGCAGTATCGGTGCCGCCAGGCCGGCCCAGGTTTCAGGTCGGAGAATATAATACCACTGTCTGGTGACGGCATAATAGGGGGCCACCAGGATGAGGCCATCAGGTTTGTTTTCTGCAGCGGTGATGGTTGCCAGGGCGCCGCCCATGGAATGGCCGAGGATTACGACGGTCTTGTAATCTTTCTGGAGAGCAAGCAGTTCCTTCGTAACCGCTTCTTCCAGTTCCCGGACAGTGGTTTTTTCAAAGTCAAAAGGGGAGGTTCCATGACCGGGCAAAAGCATGACCCGCACATGCCATCCCCGTGCGGCCACCAGATCGGGCAGATCAGCGAAGCTGTTGGGCGTTGCGATGAAGCCATGGACGAAAAGAACGGCTCTGTTGGTGTTTGCAGGGCCCAGAGTGCGCGGTTCAGCACCCAGGAGAATGCCTGTTTCAGGATCACGGTCAAGAGATTCGTCCAGCCGTGCGGCTTGTCTCGTGGCGAAAGAATTCCAGAAGATGAGAGCGCCTGTCACGAGGGCTATGACAAGAATGACGGCTATGATTCTGACAGCAGCCATGGTAACTCCTTTGAATTCATTCCCATTTCTGTAGAAAAGCACCGACCTGATCTTTGACCAGCTGGCGGTCATGGTCCCAAAAAACAACGTGGTTGGACTGGTCCAGTTCATGGTAGATTTTCTCTTTTGCCGGAATCTGATTGTATACAGCCTGAGAACTCTGAGGGTCGGTGACTTTGTCTTCTGTTGAATGGATGACCATGACGGGCATGATCAGTTTTGAAATATATTTTTCTTCCCGTGCTTTTTCGGCCAGTGCCCTGGCTGTGCGCACGCCCTTCATGGGGATCCAGTTATACATGAGGAGTTGTGAGCGAACAGATTTCCGTTTGACCTGCTGCATGGCCTGAGGCTTGGGCAGCCATTCCAGAAAGGGCGCAGCGAGATCGGCCAATTTTTCCACCTCCAGAAGGCCGAGAAATTTTGTGATGGAAAAATAAGGGGCAACGAGGATCAGTCCTTGAGGCTGTTTTTCTGCGGCGACAATGGTTGACAATGCGCCTCCCATGGAATGCCCCAAAAGCACAACCGTGTCATAGCTGTTTTGCAGGGTCTCCAGCTCGGCCTGAACAGCCGCCTCCAGCTCTTCAGGTTCCGTCTGCTGGAAGTCAACAGGGGAGGTGCCGTGACCGGGCAATAACATGACGCGCACATGCCAGCCCCAAGCGGCCACCTGGTCAGGCAGATCGGCAAAGTTGTTGGGCGTGCCGATGAAGCCATGAACAAAGAGAATGGCCTTGTCCGTGTCTGTGGGGCCCAGGGTACGGGCTTCGGCGCCGATAAGGATTCCCGTTTCCGGATCACGAGGCTGACGGGAATCATTCAAGCGTACCAGTGCGGTTGTGATGGTGTTCACGGCTGCAATCTTTCTCTTCGAGTCTGTATGAATATTGTGGTTCTCCAAAGGACAGCCTGTTCAGTATAAGTAAAATCAGGTCTGGAAATACAGAGGCGAGAGGTTCAGGAGATGCGTTAAAAAAAAGCCTCCGACCGATGAGGCCGGAGGCTGAGAAAACCAAAGAGAAAAAGGGTCAGAAGCTGTCCGATGTTTCGAGAGTTCCTTCGGTAGGCCCGGAATCACGGCTCTTGATATAAGGTCCGGTCATCATGTCTTTGTAGGCCATGCCCGGCCCGACCATGGGGAAGACGAAGGAGTTTTTATCGACCAGCACCTCCAGAAAAGCAGGGCCTTCAAAGTTGACGAAAGCTTCCAGCACTTCCTGAAGGTTATCGCCTTTGGACACGCGTCGAGCAAATTTAAATCCGTCGGCTTCAGCCGCTTTCACAAAATCTTTGCTGTGCAGCGTCTTGTCTGTTCCGGAGAAGCGGTTGTCGAAGTACAGGGACTGCCACTGGACGACCATGCCATCGCCGTGGTTGTTCAGAAGGAGAATTTTCACGGGAATGTCATAGGTGGTGCATGTTTCCATCTCACCGATATTCATGCGGATGCTTCCGTCACCGTCCACATCAATGACGAGGGCATCAGGGTTGGCCGCCTGTGCTCCTATGGCTGCGGGCAGTCCGAAGCCCATGGTTCCCATGCTTCCCGAGGTAAGAAAGCTTCTGGTCTTTTTGAAGTCAAAATACTGGGCGGCGAACATCTGGTGCTGGCCCACACCTGTGGAGATGATGGCTTTGCCTTTGGTGATGGCATTGAGCGCTTCAAGCACTTCCTGAGGCTGCAAAATGTCGCTTTCCCGGTTGAAGTTGAAAGCATGTTCTTTTTTCAGCTTCTGCAGATGGCTTATCCAACTGCTGCGATCAAGCTTGAAATCTTTGCCATGGTCCATCAATTCGTTCAAGGCGGTTTTGAGGTCACCGACAAAGGACCAGTCCACAGGCTTCACCTTGCCGATTTCCGCAGCATCGATATCGATCTGGGCGATGACGGCATTGGCGGCGAACTTGTGGGGGATTCCGGCGACGCGGTCATCAAAGCGGGCACCCAGAGCAAGCAGAAAGTCGCAGTCATCAACAGCATAGTTGGCGTGGGCGGCTCCGTGCATGCCGAGCATATTGAGACAGAGTTCGTCGGTTGTGTCCACAGCGCCGATACCCATGAGTGTGGTCACGGCGGGCAGTTGATATTGCTTCATGAAACGTTGAAGCGCATCAGCTGCATCAGCAATGACAACACCACCGCCCACGTAGAGGAGCGGTTTTTTCGCCTGTTCCAGGAGCTTGAAAAAGGCATCCTTCTTTTTCTCGGGCATCTTGCGTTTCGAAGCGGAATTGGTCCGATCCTGATAGCCGTGAAGCTGCAGGACTGATTCGCTGTCATAGGCGCCTTCCCAGTTCTGCACGTCTTTGGGCACATCGATCACGACAGGACCGGGTCGGCCGCTTCGCGCTATCTGAAAAGCCGTGCGCACTGTAGCTGCGAGCTGTTTGGGATCTTTCACCAGAAAAACATGTTTGGCACAGGAACTCATGATGCTGTAGACCGGTGCTTCCTGGAAAGCGTCCGTGCCAATGGCACTGCGTGCGACCTGACCGCAGATGACCACGATGGGCACAGAGTCGGCCATGCAGTCGCGGACGGGGGTAACGGTGTTCGTTGCGCCCGGACCTGAGGTCACCAGTGCCACACCGACTTTGCCGCTTGCACGGGCATAACCGGCCGCCATGAAACCGGCACCCTGCTCATTTGCGGGAACGACGAGATTGATCTGTTTATCCGGATGTTGATTGTTGTATTGGAACACGGCGTCATAAGTGGGAAGAATGGCGCCGCCACTGTAACCGAAAATGGTGTCCACACCTTCTTCGGCCAGCACTTGCAATGTCATTTCCGCACCGCTCATGATCTGTCCGTGAGCACTTGATTTTATAGCTTTCAGTCCAACCATTTTATATATCTCCTGCACTACGCCCATAAGGACATTTTGGGGGGTATCCTGCTAACACCGGCCGCGGCTCTTTTCTTCCTGAGGAAGGGAGCTGAGCTCTTGTACGGCCAGGCTCCGATGATTTAAAAAAAGCGAGCGCCAAAAAAGATTCTGGCGCTCGCAGTTCAATAAGCTGTTATGATGTGAATTCAGCCTTCTTGTTCCGGTTCGGGCGCCGCGTCTTCCACGGTCGCCTCCGGTACACCTGACAGAGGGGTTTCCTCTTGAGGCTGTTCTTCTGTAATCGGCGCTTCATCATCGGGTGTTTCATAAGCCGGCACTTCTTCAGCGGGCGTTTCTTCGGCTGGTGCTTCTTCGGCT